>Ga0070741_10003293_pt1 | contig 40494 bp, 37 predicted proteins | sample Coa_R1_4_FD_66440 | JGI IMG/M metagenome (GOLD analysis project Ga0070741, IMG submission 66440) | Surface soil microbial communities from Centralia Pennsylvania, which are recovering from an underground coalmine fire - Coalmine... | ecosystem: Environmental > Terrestrial > Soil > Unclassified ...
AACAATGCCTTTCCAAACGCCTCGAGCTTGGAGTCGCCTACGGGCGGAAACCTTGCCGAGAAGTGCTTTTAACGGTTCCACCCATAGGTCCCATAGGTCCCATCCGTCCCATTCGTCCTATCCATTCACCACTTTCAACAATGCCTTTCCAAACGCCTCGAGCTTGGAGTCGCCTACGCCGTACACCTCCCGCAGCTCCATCAGCGACGTGGGGCGCACGCGCGCGATCTCGCGGAGCGTGCGGTCGCTGAAGATGACGTAGGGAGGGACCTGCCTCTCCTCGGCCTCGGCTCTTCGCCAGATGCGGAGCGCTTCGAACAGGCCGCGATCGACGCTCTCCCACGATTCCACCGGCTGCATGCGGCGCGCTCGCTCTTTCTTCTTCGACGCCGCGATCGGCTGGCGGAGTCTCACTTCCGTTTCGGCCTTCAGCACGAGGCGCGACGATGGCGTGAGCCGCAGCACGGGATACTCGCCATCGCTCTGTTCGAGATATCCCTGATTGATCAACTGCCAGATCCAGTCGCGCACTTCGTTGCGGCTTGAGCCTTTCAGGAGGCCGTAGGTCGAGAGCGATTCGTGATTGCGCTCGCGGATTCTCTCCGTCTTCTCTCCGCGCAGAATCGAGATGATGTGGCCGATGCCGAACGACTGCTGCACGCGGTAGACGCACGACAGAATCTTCTGCGCGACGGTCAGCGCGTCGGGCACGTCTTCGGTCTCGCCGAGGCAGATGTCGCAGGCGGAACAGGAATCGCGCTCGTACTTCTGGCCGAAGTATTCGACCAGCGCGCGGTGGCGGCAGGCCGTGCCGGAACAGTAGCGATCGATGTCGACGATGTGGCGGATGCTGCTGGCGACGAACTCGGGATCGGGCGCGCTGCCGTCCTCGTTCGGCCGTTCGATCATCGTCTTCCAGAACACGACGTCGGCGCCGGAGTAGAGGAGGACGCACTCCGCCTCGAGACCATCGCGCCCCGCGCGGCCGGTCTCCTGCTGGTAGTGCTCGATCGACTTCGGCATCGCCGTGTGAAGGATGAAGCGGACGTTCGAGCGATCGATGCCCATGCCGAAGGCGACGGTCGCGACGACGATGTCGGTCTTCTCCGTGGAGAACTTCTCCTGCGCTTTGCGGCGCTCGTCCTGGGTCATTCCGGCGTGGTAGCCGGTGGCGTCGTAGCCGGCGCGCTGCAGTTTCGCGGCGAGGTCGTCCACGTCGCGGCGGCGCGTGCAGTAGATGATGCCGGCTTCGCCCTTGTGGCGCTCGAGCACTTCGACAACCTGCTTCCACTCGTCCTGGCGAGGCAGAACGCGATAGGTGAGATTCGGGCGATCGAATTCTCCGACGAGGCGGAGCGGATCGCGCAGCGCGAGCTGCTCGGCGATGTCGCGCCGCACCTGCGCGGTGGCGGTCGCCGTGTACGCGTGCAGCGACGCGTCAGGAAATTCTTCGCGCAGTGCTTTCAACTGGCGGTACTCGGGACGGAAGTCGTGGCCCCAATGACTGATGCAGTGCGCCTCATCGATCGCGAACGTGTGCGCGCCGGCGCGGCGCAGCAACTCGCGGAACGAAGGCATCGCCAGCCGCTCCGGCGACACGAAGAGCAGCTTCAGCTTTCCCTCGGTCAGCTCACGCTCGATTGCCCGCTGCTCGAGCGAAGATTGAGAGCTGTTCCATTGCGCTGCCTTCACGCCGCACGCGATCAGCGCGTCGACTTGATCCTTCATCAGGGAAATCAGCGGCGAGACGACGATGGTCGGATGGTCCTTCAGCAGCGCGGGCACCTGATAACAGAGCGATTTGCCGCCGCCCGTCGGCATCACGACGATCGAGTCGCGGCCCTCGAGCGCAGCGGTCATCGCTTCCTGCTGCAGAGGCCGGAAGGAGTCGTAGCCCCAGTGTCTGGAAATCGTTTCGAGGAGAGGGGAGGGCATTGCGGCGATTGTACTGGTGTCCACAACAGGTGGATGCGGACGTCTCGTCCGCACATCCGTCAGCTACAATCCGCGCCGGATGCATCCCATTTCCGCAAGCGGCAGATACGGCCGCGCCCTTCGTGCCATCGCCGATCTCCTCACCCGGCTCCGCCTCGGCAACGCGTTCGTCGGCTCCGTCGCGCGTGCGGCGTGGCTCGGCGGCAAGGTCAGCGCCGGCTCCATCGACGTGATCGGCGTGATGGGGCCGCAGCAGAAGAATCAGGTTGCGATGATGGCGAGCAATCGCGGCTGGCGCGTCGATCGCAGCGAGATCGAACAGAGCGAAGAGCTCGATCTCATTCCGCTCAACTTCGCCGGCGAAGAAGGAGAGGTTCGCGTGCATGTGCTCGTGGCGAGCAATGCGTTGTACGGACGGATGGTCGCGGCGGCAGTCGACGCGCAGTTCGAGGATCTGACTCTGCGCGTGCCCTCGGCCGAAGACTTTGCGCTGCTGCTGGGGATCGCGGGAGATGAGGCGAGCGTCGCCGCGCTGGCACAGGCGGCGCATTTCGACCGGCGCGCGTTCAACGAGAAGGTCGTTTCGATCGGACTGCCGGGACTGGTGGTCGCCGAATGAAATGGATCGCGAAACAGGAACCATTCGACGAGGCGATGGCGCTCGCCGCATCGCAGCCCGTCATCGCGGTGGACACCGAGGCGGACTCGCTGCATTCGTATTTCGACAAGGTGTGTCTGATCCAGATCTCGATCGGCACCGATGACTTCGTCATCGATCCGCTCGCAGACATCGACCTCCGGAAGTTCGGCGAAGTGCTGGCGAACGCAAACGTTCGCAAGATCTTTCACGGCGGCGATTACGATCTGCGGATCCTCAATCGCGACTTCGGCTTCGTGACGTCGAATCTCGTCGACACGATGATCTGTGCGCAGTTGCTGGGATACGAAGCCTTCGGGCTCGCGGCGCTGCTCGACCGGCACTTCGGAGTGAAGCTGAACAAGGCGCATCAGCGCGCAGACTGGGCGATGCGCCCGCTTCCGCCGGACATGCTCGACTACGCGGCGATGGACACGCGCTATCTCGTGCGCCTCTATGAGGTGCTGCGCGCCGAGCTGGAAGCGAAGGGGCGGTGGGAGTGGGCCCTTGAGGAATTCTCGCGTCTCGAGGCGATTCGCTATCGCGAGGCGGATGACGATGGCGAGCCGTTCCGCAGGCTGAAGGGAATCGGCGGTCTCGATCGCCGCGCGCTGGCGATCATCCGCAATCTCTACGGCTGGCGTGACCAGCTGGCCAGAAAGGCCGACCGCCCGCCGTTCAAGATCATCGGCAACGACGCCATCATCGACACCGCAAAGGCGAAGCCTGCATCGCTCGCCGACCTGTCGAAGGTGAAGACCGTGTCGCAGTATCACCTGCGGCGTTACGGCCACGAGCTGGTCGCGCTTGTGCGCAGTGCGATGGAGTTGCCGGAGAACGAACTGCCGGAGAAGTCGGAGTCGCGCCCGTTCTTCCGCGACAAGGCACTCGAGGCGCGGATCGACAAGCTCAAGAAAGTGCGCGACAAGGTGGCGAAGGATCTGGCGATCGACATCTCGGTCGTGGCTCCGCGCCACATCCTCGCCGCGATCGCGACGCTGGAGCCGAAAGGCGTCGAAGCGCTCGACCAGATTCCGGCGATGCGCGAGTGGCAGAAGAAGGTGCTTGGCGAGGAGCTGGTCAAGACACTGTTGTAACAGGCTGCCGCCTGCTGCCTGATAAGATTCGGCGCAATGGAACGCACGTCCGATTACAAAGTCATCGTCATTGGATCCGGCCCTGCCGGATGTACCGCCGCTCTCTATCTCGCCCGCGCCAACTTCGTTCCGCTCGTGCTGGAAGGCATCCAGCCGGGTGGGCAGCTCACGATCACGACCGAAGTCGAAAACTATCCCGGATTCCCCGACGGCATCCTCGGGCCGAAGCTGATGGACCTGATGCGGCAGCAGGCGGAGCGCTTCGGTGCGATCTTCAAAATGGAACAGGTCGAGAAGGTGGAGCTGCGCTCGCACCCGTTCGTGATCACCACCGACTCGCGCGAGTACGAAGCGCAGGCGGTGATCATCGCTTCCGGTGCCTCTGCCAAGCAGATCGGGCTGCCGTCGGAAAAAGAGCTGATGGGCTTCGGCGTTTCCGCCTGCGCCACCTGCGACGGCTTCTTCTTCAAAGGGAAGGAAATCGTCGTGGTCGGCGGCGGCGACTCCGCGATGGAGGAGGCGACGTTCCTCACGAAGTTCGCGAGCAAGGTGACGATCATTCATCGCCGCGAAGAGATGCGCGCCTCGAAGATCATGCAGGAGCGCGCGATGAAGAACGAGAAGATCTCGTTCCTCTTCAACTCCACGATCGACGAGATCATCGGAACGAAGGAAGGCGGCGTCACCGCGATCAAGGTGCGCAACGTCATGAGCGGCGAGGTCAGCGAGATGAAGACGCAGGGCGTGTTCGTCGCGATCGGACACACGCCGAATACGGCGCCGTACGCCGGCCAGCTCGAGCTTGATGACAAGGGCTATCTCGTCCTTCCACACCGGCACTCGACGAAGACGAACATCGAAGGCGTCTTCGCATGCGGCGACGTCGTCGACCACATCTATCGCCAGGCGATCACCGCGGCGGGAAGCGGATGCATGGCAGCGCTCGACTGCGAGCGCTGGCTCGCGCATGAACGCATCACCGAGCGCTGGGATCTGCCGAAGGGCGAAGAAGACCGCGTCTGATGCTTGCGGCGATCGTCCTCGCGCTCAACCTGCAATTGGCGAAGGCCGCGGTGGAACAGGTCGGCGTGACGACGATCTACGATCCTTCCTACATCACACTGCGTTATCCCGGCGGCGATCTGCCGCCGGAGCGCGGCGTCTGCGCCGACGTGATCATTCGCGCCTTCCGCGGCATCGGCGTCGATCTGCAGAAGGAAGTGCACGAGGACATGCGCGCGCACTTCGCGCTCTATCCCCGAATGTGGGGACTGAAGAAGCCGGATGCGAATATCGATCATCGCCGCGTCCCCAACCTGATGACGTTCTTCAGGCGGAAGGGGAAGTCGGTGGAGGGCGGCTTCGAGGCCGGCGACATCGTCGCCTGGCAGTTGCCCGGCGGGCTGTATCACATCGGCATCATCGCCGCCGACGGCCGGCTCGTGATTCACAACATCGGCCGCGGCGCGCAGAAAGAGGACATCCTGCACGCCTTCCCGATCATCGGGCATTATCGCTGGTGACGTTCCACGCAGCAGGCAAGCAAAGAAAAACGCCGCCCTCGTGGGCGGCGTTTTGTTGGCTTGACTGTTTTCTATTGCCTGATCAGTAGGCGTTCAGGATGTACTCGAGCGGATTCACCGGATTGTTGTTGAGGCGCACCTCGTAGTGGAGGTGCGGACCGGTGGAGCGGCCCGTCGAACCGACGTAGCCGATCACGTCGCCGCGCTTCACGCGTTGGCCCGGCTTCACGGCGAAGCCCGAAAGATGTCCGTAGCGCGTCGAATATCCGTAGCCGTGTGAGATGTAGATCACATTGCCATAGCCGTTCGCCCATTCAGACTTGACGACGATGCCATCAGCCGGAGCGCGAACCGCCTGGCCGACTGCGGAGGAGATATCGACTGCGCTATGCGTTCCCTGCTCGCCGGTGAATGGATCCGAACGGCCGCCAAATCCATCCGTCAGGATGCCGCGTACTGGAGCAATGGAGGGTGTCGATGAAAGGATCTCGGCCTGCGCGACGATCTTCTGTTCGAGAACCGAGAGATCGCGCTCGAGGTGACGCGAGCGGAAGCTCATCTTGTCGACATCATCGCGATAGGGATTCGCAGCGCTCTCATCGCTGCGCGCACCACCGACGCCGCCGAGGCTCTGCTCGTCGAGGGTGGTGATGCCGGCGATGATGGCGAGCTTGCGGGTGCGGTCTTCCACGGTGCGGAGTTGCGTGCGGAGTGAATCGACCGACTTGCTGAATTGTTCGTTGGCCGTCTGCAGTTCGCGGTTCTCACGCTGGAGTTTGGTGAGCTCGTGGGTCTGCGAGAGGGAAGTGAAGTACTGAATCGAGAAAAACGCCGAGAGGCAGAGCGACGTACTTACCACCGAGAGAACCGAAAACAGGAGGCGATGGGACACCTTCAACTTCCGGAACTTGGCCCGCGCATGCGGGACAAAGATGATCGTTGAATAGCGTTGATCCATAGAGGCTCCTGAACAAAAAACAGAATCGTGAACCGAGACTTCTAGCGGCGTTTTACGCCGCTGGTGGTTGGCTATTCTATGAATCGAGACGGGGTAGTCAATGAAAAAAGACCATCAAACCCACCACTTTTGTCGAGTCTGCCAATAACCGTAACCCTCGGTTTTGCTGCTACTTGCAGGCCACAAATATGGCGATACGCCATATTCGGACGCGATTGTGCGACGTTTGTGCACTCTTGATCAGATAACTATTCAGCCTTCCTGCTTCGGAAATCTGAAACTCGAAATCAGGAAAGTTCCCGGAAGGTTTAAGATCTCCCTCCTATGCGCGCTGGCTGGAACGAATACTTCATGGGCATCGCCCATCAGGCCGCTACCCGTTCGACCTGTCCTCGAAAGCATGTCGGGGCGGTGATCGTGCGGGACCGGACCGTGCTCTCGACCGGTTACAACGGCTCACTCCGCGGACTTCCGCACTGTGAAGACTCCGGCTGTGTGATGGAAGACGGCCACTGCGTCACGACCGTGCATGCGGAGGCGAACGCGATTCTTCAGGCTGCGAAGAACGGGGTCTCGATCGCCGACTCCGAGCTCTACACCACGGCGTCTCCCTGCTGGAACTGCTTCAAGCTGATCGCGAACGCCGGCATCAAGCGGATCTACTACGGCGAGTTCTATCGCGAGGCGCGTTCGCGCGAAGTCGCTCAGCAGATCGGCATCGAGCTCGTCGACCTCGGCATGCCGGCGAAAGCAGACGCCTGAACGATCTCCCATGCTGATTCTCGCTGCGGACTGCTCGCTCCCGATTCTCTCCGTCGCCCTCCTCAATGACCGCTCTCTTCTCGGTGCGATCGCGCTCGAAGGCAAAGGGTCGCGCAACGAGAAACTGCTGCCGGCCATCGACTGGCTGCTCGCCGAGTGCGGAGCCGACCGGCGTGACATCGAAGTCTTCGCATCGACGCGCGGCCCGGGCTCGTTCACCGGCGTGCGCATCGGACTCGCGACGATTCAGGGTCTCGCGCTTGCGCTGGGCCGTCCCGTCTGTGCGATGTCGACGCACGAAGCGATCGCCCTCGGCGATCCCGACCCGGAGCGCATCGCGATTCACGACGATGCCGGACGCGGCGAGTTCTACGTCTCACTCTTCGAGAACCATCGTGAGCTGACCGCGCCGCGCCTGGCGACGAAAGAGCAGCGCGACGAGCTCGTCGCGACTGCGTCGCTCGTGATCAGCGTCGCCGACTTTCTGCAGCACGGGAATGTCGCCGCGAGCTGCGCGCGTCGCGCGCGCGAGTTGTCGGAGAGCAGCGATGCCGAGCGGTACCGCGACGTCACGCCGATCTACGTGCGGCTTGCCGAAGCCGAGGTGAAGTTGCAGCAGAGGCAGGCGTGATTGCGGGCGTATCGTTTCAGCTCGCGACGGAGAAGGATGTTGCCGATATTCACAGGCTCGAAGAGGCGTCGTTCCCTGCTCCCTGGCGCCGCGAATTTTTTCTGAGTGAGCTCGATGCGAGCGGCCGCTTCAATCTCGTCGCGCGCCGCGAAGAGCGCCTGATCGGCTATCTGTTCGCGATGTGGTTCTTCGACGAGATGCACGTGAACAAGATCGCCGTCGACGAGAGCGAGCGCCGCCGGGGAATTGCGCAGGCACTCATGGACCGCTGCATCGAGTTTGCGATCGCGAATGCAGTCCGCACGATCTCGCTCGAGGTGCGGAAGTCGAACCACGGCGCGCAGGCGTTCTACAAACAGCTCGAGTTCATGGCGACGTACCGGCGCCCGCGCTACTACCCCGATGGCGAAGATGCGGTCGTGATGACGAAGGTGCTATGAGCCGGCGAACGCTTCTCGCGATTCACTGGATCTGCACCTTCGTCCTCTTCAGCGCTTTTTTCCTCGCGCTTTCGATTCTGTGGGACAGCGACTCGTACTATCACCTCGCCGTCTCGCGCTACTTCGTGCAGCACGGACCGGCGGCAGCGGTTCCGTGGGGGCGATTCAGCCTCGTCGGAAACGGCTCGGACAAAGACTGGCTCTTTCACCTGTTGACGATGCCGTTCACAGCCTGGGGAGACGCATCGATTGCCGGCCGTCTCGCGCTCGCCGCATGGAATGCAACACTGACTACGGCCGTGGCTGCGCTGGCGTGGGATGCGATCGGTGCGGTTGCTCTGTTCGTTCCGCTGTGGCTGTGGATCGCAGCGCCGCCGCTGTTTGCGCGAGTGGTGCGGTTTCGTCCGGAACTGCTCGCGTTGCTCACGCTGCTGTTGATGGCGGCCGCCGCCGCGCAGCGGCGCTACCGGCTTCTCGCGCTGCTCGCGTTCGCATTCGCACTCGGCTACACGGCCTTTCACGTCGTCCTTGCGCTGAGCGTCGCGTGGTGTCTCTGGTCGTGGTACCGAACGCGGACTCTCGATTCCGGCGTGGTGATCGCCGTATTCGGCGGAGTAGGCGCCGGGTTGATCCTGCGGCCGCATCCGCTTGCGAATCTCTACAACTGGTACGTTCAGAACGTCGATTTTTTTCGCGTCGGCTATGCGCTCGACATCGGCGACGAGATGCTGCCTCCCGGCTGGTCTGAGCTCTGGAGCTCTGCGGCGTGGATCGCATTCATCATCGCGTTGATGGTTCTCGCCGCGCGTTCCGGCGAACGCCGCAGCGCGGATCCCGATCCGCTCGTTCCCTATTTCATGATCCCGGCAGCTGTCTTTCTCGTGCTCTACGTGCGGATGGAGCGGATGGGGCTTTATGTCTTTCCCTTCGTGACGCTCGCGGTGATTCGCGCCTTCGGTCCGCGCGTTTCGAGGCGCGCGCTCATCACCCTGCTTCTTGCGACCTTCGTCGTCGCGCTGCCGCTGGAGTTTGGTCCCGACAAGCGGGCCTTCATCCGGGCGGGTGCGGCCGACGTGTCGGAGCTCGACTGGTCTGAGTTCGGCCGCGCGGTCCCGCCTCGAGCACGCGTTGCCGCACGCTGGAGTGATGCCGAGTTCTATTGCTTCTGGGCGCCGCAGGGCCGCTACCTGAACGTGCTGAATCCGATCTTCATGGCGTTGCCATATCCGCGGCAGTACGCGGCGCAGAGGAGAATGTTCGCCGGCGATGATCCCGACTTTCCGCTCACGCTCGTCCGCGAGCTGGAGAGCGACTACCTCGGCCTCGACTGGACGGTCGGCAGCCGCCAGTTCGTCGATCGGATCCGCAACGATCCTCGCATGGAGCTCATGTACGGCGGCTACAACGCGCTGTTCAGGATCCGTCCTCCGCGCAGCGTGAAGTTCATCACCGAGTGGTCGCCTCTTCCGCAAAGCAGCGATCCGCTCGCGGGATTCGTCGATGTGACTTCGATCGCGAAACCGTGCGCCACAGTCACGCACTTCGAGACGCTCGCGAATCGCGCGGCGCTGCATTTCGAATTCACGAGCTGGGGTACTTCGGTACTGACGATCGACGGCGTGCAGCGCGTCGCGATCGCAAGGCCGCTGCACGCGATGCTCGGTCACGGCGCGTCGATCGATATCGCTCTCGAGCCGGGCGCGCACCGGTTCGAAGTCCGCACCTGCCGCGACGAAGGCCGAGCCGGTTTCTTTTTCTACCAGCGGACGCGGTAGACCGCTTTCGGTTTCAACTGTTCGAGATAAGCCTTCGCGATCTCGCCGGTCGTGACCGACACCGCGGCGTGGCGCGGTTGGCGCCACAACTCGGGGCGTTGCGGATCTTCCTTGAACGCCGAGGCGAGCGGATCGGGCGAGAGCCAGCGGCCGTCGAGCGCTTCGAGTGCCTCGATCGGCGAAGTGACCTCCGCAATCACCGTGGTCGCATCCTTCTTTCTGAATCCCTCGATCGAGGTGAACGCGTGCGGCAGGCTGACGGTGATGACTGCCGGAAAGGGATCGTTGACCCGATCTGCGAGATCGAAGAAACGGCGCTGCGCATCGTCTTCGGGCGCTGTGTTGATGACGTCGCGCATCGCGTGGCGGACATCGACGATCAGAGTCTTCTCCTCCTCGCTGACCGCGACGACATCATCATCCTTCTCGGCCTCCAACTGAGCGAAGACGAGCTCCGCGCGCTGCGGCTGCGAGTCGAGATATTGATAGAGATGCCGCATCGCCTTGATGTAGGCGACATACGCGCGCGCCGCGATCTCCACGCGCCGGTCGAATTCTTCGCGTTCTTCACGCGTGGCGCGGGAGCTCGTGGCCGGATAGATCTCCAGCTCGTTGACGCCGTCGGTGCTGCTGTAGCGGATCGTCATATCGACGTCGGAGAAGAACTTCTGCAGAAGCTCGTTGTCGAAGATTGCGGAGTGATCGACCGCATCCACTTCGCCACGCGATTTCTCGATCGTGATCGTTTCCGAAGAAGGCTCGAGGCGATTGAAACGCGCGGCCCATAGATCCTCCTTCGGCGACCGCGTCGTGATCCGCACCTGATCGTAGTCGTTGAACGCGAGCGTGATCCGCTGTCTGGTGTCGGCGCACGACAGCGCCAGCAGCGAGATCGCGACCGCGGCGGCGCGGCGCATCATTCCTCCCGGATTGCGGTGATCGGGTCGAGCCGCGATGCCACGCGCGCCGGATACCACGTTGCGATGATCGAGAGGACGATCGCGATCACATTCACGCCGATCACATCCGGCGCATCGATCTGAAACGGCAGATGGCGGAAGAAGTAGAGGCCGCTCGGCAGCGGGATCAGATGGTAGTGATCCGCGAGCCACGAGAAACCGAGGCCGGCGATGTTGCCGATCAGCGTTCCTGTGATGCCGATGAAGAGTCCGACCTGGAGAAACACCGACATGATCATCCGGTTCGTGGCACCGAGCGTCCGCAGCACGCCGACCGACGGACGCTTCTCGAGCACGAGCATCGCCATCGACGAGACGAGGTTCAGCGCGGCGACGAAGATGATCAGCGAGATCGTCACGAACATCACGATCTTCTCCAGCCGCAGCGCGAGGAAGAGCGGGCGGTTGATCTCCTTCCACGTCTTCACCTGCACCGTGGGGAACTTCGCCGCGAGTTTCGACTGGATCTCCTCCGCCTTTTCTGCGTTGCCGAACATCTCGATCGAGGTCGGCTTGCCATCCGTGCCGAACAGTTGTTCCGCGTCATCGAGGGGGAGATAGGCTTCGCTCGTTTCTCCCGATCCGGTGGCCACGAAGCGGACGATCCGGAACTTGCGCCAGACGGGTACGGGGCCGAACGGCGTCAGCCGCGTGCGGGGAGCGACGACGGTGATGAAGTCGCCGAGATCGAGGCCGAGCGCAGCGGCGGAATCGCGGGTCATGAAGATCGACGGATCGTCAGACGTCTGCGCCAGGATCGCGCGCCGCACGTTGGGATCGGGCCGCGGCTCGTGATTCGAGTCGTAGGAACGAATGCGCAGCGGCCGCCCTCGTTTCTCCTCCTCGTTCGCTCCCCATCCGATGCCACTAACAATCCGCTGCACCGACGTGATCCCCATCGCGATCGCCTCGGTCGTGATGGCGTCAGCCTCCTCGATCGTGTTCTTTCCGCTGGGCTCGACGAGGAGCTGCGGGCTCGAGGCGATGAGCTGTGCCTTGATGCGGCCCTGCAGGCCGGAGAGAAGCGCGATGGAAATCAGAAGCGCCGCGACGCCGAGGGCGAGACCGAGGATGGAGATGAGCGAGAGAAACGCCATGTGGCGCTCTTTGCGGGCAGCCCAGAGATAACGGCGGGCGATGGAGGTCTCGATCATCGGGCACGCGGTGGCAGGGGCCGCGAGCCCGGAAGCCCGCGTCTCCTCGCTACCTAACTCCTCGGTCTCATCAGCGGGAAGAGGATCACGTCGCGAATCGTCGGCGAATCGGTGAAGACCATCACCAGGCGGTCGATGCCGATGCCTTCTCCGCCCGTTGGCGGAAGGCCGTACTCGAGCGCGTTGACGTAGTCCTCGTCCATCTGCATCGCCTCATCATCGCCCTTCTCGCGCTCGTCGAGTTGCTGGCGGAAGCGGCGGTCCTGCTCGTCGGGATCGTTGAGCTCGGAGAACGCATTCGCGATCTCCATGCCGCCGATGAAGAGCTCAAAGCGCTCGACGTAATTCGGATCGTCCTTGCGCTGCTTCGACAGCGGCGAGATCTCGGTTGGGAAGTCGGTGATGAACGTCGGCTGGATGAGATGCTTCTCGGCGACGGCCTCGAAGAGCTCCGCGATCAGTTTCCCTTCGCCCAGCTTCTCCACATCGTTGGGATCCTCATGCTCGCCGTGGCGTTTCACGAGCTCCACGAGGCGCGCGCGATCGGAGAGCTCGCCGGCATCGATCTGGCCGAAGTGCGCGATCGCTTCCTTCATCGAGAAGCGCGCGAACGGCTGCCGGAAGCTGATCTCGTTGCCGCGATACGTCACGGTGTCGCGCTTCAGCACGTCGCGCGCGATGCCGCTGAGCAGTTCTTCGGTCAGCGCGATGAGATCGTTGTAATCGGCATACGCCCAATAGAACTCTAGCATCGTGAACTCGGGATTCCAGCGATAGCCGATGCCTTCGTTGCGGAAGTTGCGGTTGATCTCGTACACGCGCGACATCCCGCCGACGATGAGCCGCTTCAGATACAGCTCCGGCGCGATGCGCATGAAGAGATCCATGTCCAGCGCGTTGTGGTGCGTGACGAACGGGCGCGCCGCGGCGCCGCTGGCGATCGGCTGCATCATCGGCGTTTCCACTTCGATGAACCCGTGATCGTCGAAGTACTTCCGGATGTAGCTGATGATCTTCGCGCGCGTCTCGAACGTCGCCTTCACGTCATCGTTGACGATCAGATCGACGTAGCGCTGGCGATAGCGCTGCTCGAGATCGGTGAGGCCGTGCCACTTGCCCGGCAGCGGGCGGATGCCTTTCACGAGGAAGTCGATCTTCGCCGCTTTTACGGAGAGCTCGTTCGTCTTCGTGCGGAAGACGGTTCCCTGCGCCGAGATCCAGTCGCCGGCGTCGAGATTCCGGTACAGCTCCCACTCGCGCTCGGAGAGAGTGTCCTTGCGGCAGTAGACCTGAATGCGCGCCGTCTTTTCGGAAAGCACGAGGAACGCCGTCTTGCCGAACTCGCGGATCGTCATGATGCGGCCGGCGATTTTCACCGCCGGCTTCTCTTCCTCGAGCTCGGCGGCCTGCCTCGTGCCGTAGCGCTCGACGACCTCGGCGATGGTCGTGTCGGTGTCGGCTTTCGTCGGATAGGGGTCGTAGCCGAGTTGCTTGATGCGCGCGAGCTTCTCGCGGCGGACGCGAATCAGCTCGGACTCGGCGACTTCGGGCTGCGGCGGTTGCGGTTCGTTTTCGCTCATGCGGTCTTCAGAGTTTCTTCAGGCCATCGATTGCTTTTTCGATCAGCTCGAGCGAGGTCGAGAACGACATGCGGAGGTGTCCTTCGCCATGAGGTCCGAAGACGAGGCCGGGCACCGAGGCAATCGAAGTTTTTTCGAGCATCGTCTCCATCGCTTTCCATGAGTCGGCGCCGAGGCGGTCGCGGACGTCGGGGAAGAGATAGAACGCGCCCGGTGGTGGCGCGCATTGGAAACCGGCGGCGGCGAAGCCCTGCACCAGCAGGTCGCGGCGCCGGCGATACTCCTCGCGCCATTCCGGATCGAAGCCGTGCGTGATTGCCGCTGCCGCGGCGAATTGCGTCGGCGTCGACACGCCGTTGATCGAGTTGAGCACCAGCTTGCGCAGACCGTCCATCCAATGTTCGTCGGCGACGATGTAGCCCGTGCGCCAGCCGGTCATCGCGAAGCTCTTGCTCAGCGTGAACACCGTGAGCGTGCGCTCGAACATGCCGGGCAGCGTGGCCAGCGAAATGTGCGGCGCGTCGTACACGAGGTCTTCGTAGGCTTCGTCGGAGATGACCGCGAGATCGTGTTCGCGCGCGAACGCGGCGATCGTCTCGAGCTCTTCCGCCGTGAACATGTTGCCCGTCGGATTCGAAGGGGTGTTCACGTAGAGAACGCGCGTACGGCTGGTGTGATGGCGCTCGAGCAGCGCGCGCAGATCGCCGGCGCGCACGTCGTCCCACGGGATGAGGACGGGATTGCCGCCGCAGTAGGTCACCTGGTCCTTGATCGGCGTCCAGTAGGGAGAGAAGAACATCACGTCATCGCCCGGATTCACCGTCGACTGGAACGCGCAGAAGAGGCCGTGCGCGCCGCCCGAAGTGACGATCACGTTCGAGGCGTGAACCTCGAGGCGGTTCTGACGCGACAACTTGGTGACGATTGCCTCGACGAGGCGGGGGACGCCGGACGATGGTGCGTAACGCGTCTCATTCGCGTCGACCGCGTCTTTCATCGCCTGCTTCACGTAGTCAGGCGTCGGCATGAACGGTTCCCCACCTTCGAAGCGGAGGACGCGCTGTCCGCGGCTCTGCATCTCGAGCACGCGATTTCGAATGCGGACGATGTCGGAGAAGCCGAGTCGGGAAATCCGCTCGGCAGGAGCGAGAGTGGTAGTTCGCAAAGCGCGGGGATTATACGGGGTACTGGGGCGCCGGGGCGCTGGGGTACTGGGTCACGCGGGCTCGCGGGCTCGCGGTGGTCGGCTGGACGGGGGCGGTGGTTTTTTTTTGCGAGTCCCCGGATTCTCGCCGTGGTTTCACCGCGAGCCCGCGTATCCGCGAGCCCGCGCGACCATCAACTCAGCGCCCCAGCGCCCCAGCACCCCAGTATCCTCAGATCATGGCTTCGGCTTCTGCGCGGCGGGGTCCGTCACCGGTGCTGCGGGCGTCACGATCTGCCGGGCCGCGGGTTGAGGGGAGACTGCCGGCTCTGGTGCGGGCGCGGCGTAGTTGGCGGGAGTCCCTGTCAACTTCAGCGCGGCGCTCGAGTGATCCTTCGGGTACGACCTGATGAGTGCGAGTGCGATCAGGTTGCTGTCGAGTACGCGCGGATTCGCACGGACGTCGAGCAGCGCGTGATTGATGCTGATCGCTTTCGAGTAGTACCGGATCGCCGCCTCTTCGTGATGATGCTGTTCTTCGATGAGGCCGAGCTGGAACAGCGCTTCTGCGTGTCCGGGCTTGTAGTGGACCGTCGAGAGGAAATCGGAGCGCGCGCCCGAAGCGTCTCCCTGGCCGGCGCGCACCTGGGCGCGGTTGTAATACGCGGGATAGAACTTGCGGTCGGCCCGAATCGCGCGGCTGAACTCGCGCTCCGCGTCGTTGGGGAAGCCCTTCAGAACGAGCAGTTGTCCGAGCTGATTGTGCAGGGGAGCGGAATTCGGATTCGCGCGCAGGGCGTCGATCGTCCGCTGAATGCTCTGATCGAAGGGATCGGAAGGATTCAGGTAGCGCTGCACGAACAGCGGTTTGTCGTACGGGCTTTCTTCGCGATGCAGATTCTGCATCGCGGCGCAGCCTGAAAGAGCGGCAAACGCCGCGAAGACGAGAAGTTTTTTCATCGTTATTCCTGGAGTGGTTTCGCTTTCAGCTTCACTTTGCCATCGACGGTCTCGACGCGAAAGGCGACCGAGCTCACGTTGTACTTCGACTGCACCATCTGTGTCTGCTTCTCGATCATCTGCGCCAGTTGCTCGACGGTGACCGGCGGCATTTTCCCCATTTTGAAATGTTCGCGCTCGATCTGCGAATAGAGGCACTTGATCGCGTCGCCGTTCGTCCCCGGCGTCACCTTTACATACGGATCGGCCGCCGGCGACGTTACGCGCTGCGGTTCCGGTGCCGGCGGAGCAGGCGCCTCCGGCAGTTCGTTCAGAGCAGCCTGGCGGCGCTTGAAGTCCATCGGACCTTCTTCGCGCTCGCGCATTTTGCGCCCCCACAGTTCGCGGAACTGGTTGAAACGGGTCAGCAGCTGATTGAAGCGAAAGCGGCGCGCGTTGTCCCGCCACTTCTGCTTTCCCATTTCATAGATGAAGTTCTCGACCTTCCGCCGGTCCATCATCGGCGGAACTTTCTGGATGCCGGCGAAGAACTGATCGTACTTGTTCTTCAGAATCCGGATGTCTTCTTCGAGCTTGTCGAGCTCTTCGTCTTTCTGGGTTTGAGCCATGGGCGATCAGCCCGCTAATACAATGCAAGTGTATGCGCAAAGCAAGAGGCGGGTCCGCAGATTCCAATGCTTCCGCGCAGCGTGCGATTCCTTCCATGGACCGGATTCTTTCGGCACCTCGCTTCGCTGCATTGAGTGAGGCGTTCAGCCGCGCGCGCGTCAGATCTGCAGTGACCGCGCACCTCGATGAGATCCGCCGCGGGGGAGCGGCGTGGGACGAAGAGCTCGCGCATGAGAGCGTCGCGCTGGCGCTGCGCGAGCAGACCGGAACGACGCTGCGCCGCGTCATCAACGCCACCGGCGTCATCATCCACACCAACCTCGGCCGTTCGCCGATCGACCGCGGCGTCTGGAGCGAAGCAGCGGACATCGTGACCGGCTATTCGAATCTCGAGCTCGATCTCGAGAAAGGTGAGCGCGGCAGGCGTGATGAGCATCTCTCCGCCCTTTGCCGTTCGTTGTTCGGATGCGAGGCGGCGGTCCTCACCAACAACAACGCGGCCGGGACGCTGCTGCTGCTTGCGTCGGTCGCCGCCGGGCGCGAAGTGCTGGTGTCGCGCGGCGAGCTCGTCGAGATCGGCGGCTCATTCCGCGTGCCCGACGTGATTCAGCAGGGTGGCGCGAGACTGCGCGAGGTCGGCACGACGAATCGCACGCGCGCCCGCGACTACGCCGACGCTGTGAACGGAGAGACGGCCGCGATGCTCCGCGTACACCGCTCGAACTTCGACATCGTCGGCTTCACGGAGACGCCTTCGATCGGCGATCTGCTGGCAGTCGCGCGCGAGAAGAAGATTCCTCTGCTCTACGACGAAGGGAGCGGGCGCGTCGCCGACCTCGCGAAGTACGGCTTCGAGAAGAAGGAGACGATTCGGGAGCTGATGGACGCAGGCGTCGATGCCGTCACCTGTTCGACCGACAAGCTGATCGGCGCGACGCAGGGCGGCCTCATTCTCGGACGCGAAGAGCTCCTCGCAAAATGCAGGAAGCATCCCTTGATGCGCGCGCTGCGCGCGGGGAAGGAAAGCTATGCGGTGATCGCCGCGACGCTGCGCGCCTTTGCCACCGAGCGGCACGAGGAGCGCGTGCCCATCTATCGGATGCTGGCTCTGTCGCTCGATGCGCTGCGTGTGCGGGCGCGATCGCTCGGCCGCGGCACGATCATCGATTCGCAATGCGCCCTCGGCGGCGGCACGACGCCGGCCGAGACGATTCCCTCGATTGCCGTCGAGCTCGAAGGAAACGCGAACGAGTTGTATGCGCGGTACTTGAAGAACGATCCGCCGATCGCCGGCCGCATCGTCGACGATCGCTTCACGCTCGAGATGCGCACGCTCCTCGATGAGGATGTGCCGGTCGTCGCGGCGGCCACTGTTTGAGGATACGCGGGCTCGCGGTCGCCGGCACTCCTCGTTCGGACAGTGGCAGCCTTTGATCCGTATCACCTTTGAAAATGCGCTGCCTGGTTGCCCTCTCTTTGTTCGCTCAACTGGCCATTGCAGCGGAACTTCCGTTGCCGGCGCCTCCCCTCGGGCCCGCGCCGTATTACCGGACCTGGGCCGCCGCGGCGTCGAACGGCCGAGGATTCCTCGTCGTGTCGAACGAATCACGAATCCGCAACGGGGCATTTGTCATGCGCGCGGATGCGGCCGGGCATCCGCTCGATCGCGTGATGTTTCGCGTTCCGGAAAGCGAAGAGAGCATCTCGCCCGTGGCCGTGGCGAGCGACGGCGATTCGTATCTCATCGCGTACTTCGCGAGCGGCGATCCCTCCATGATCCTCCGCTTTGCGCGCGTCGACGATCGCGGTGTGGTGACCACCGGAGATTCGATTCCTACGCGCGGAATGGTCTCGCTGACCTGGGGCGGCACGAGCTACGTCGCCGCGTACTTCGATCCCGCGATCGACGCGATGGATGCAGCAGTGATCTCGCCGGATGCGCGGCTGTTGCGAAAGGACGTCGCACTCATTCGCGGTGCTGTGTACCAATCGACCGTGCGCGTCTCGGCCGGGCCGTCTGGGAAGGTCATGGTGACCGCGAGCATGAGAGATGGAAGCGTGTACGCGAATCTCGCGCGCACCGATCTGCTTCGCGACGGGACGTACTTCGCGCCGGCAGTCGATCCGGCGAGCAGCGCGATCGGGGAGCCGTCGCTGGCGGTATCCGCCTCTTCCGGCACCGAAACGCTCGTCGTCTGGTCCGTGATCGTCAGGCCGGTCCAGCCGGGGTTCACGCTCGCCGTCATTCGTGCGCGCCGCGTCGGCAGTGATGGAGCTCCGTTGGGCGCGGTGTTCGACGTGGCGTCCGTTGCCAATGAAGATCAGGCGACGCTCAAGCTGGCAGCGGCGTGGAATGGCGCGGAGTTCCTGGTCGCGTATGCAGGCTTGAGCGCTGCGCGCGGCGCGGTCCTGTCAATCTCGCCGGCCAATCGCGTGACGACGATCGCCGAAGTGAGCGTGTCGAATCAGAGCTTACCGATTCTCGACCTTGCTGCGCGGCAGGGTGGCGCGCTCTTTCTTTGGTACGACACGCAGTTGAATGGCGCATATCTCGGCGAGACCGCAAGCGAGCCGCGGCTGTTCGATCCTTCTTCCGCTGCGCAGGACGATCCGAAGATCGCGCTCTGCGGGAATGAGTACCGTGCGGTGTGGGGCGAGCGCTCCAATCGAAGCAGGATCGTCTTCGCACGCGTCGACGCGCGCGGCGTTCCCCTCGACCCGATGGCAACGCCGATCGCCTCCGATTCCGGCAGTTGGCAGAGCCAGCCGAACATCGCATGCAATGCCACGAATGCACTCGTGACCTGGAACGAACGCGATCTGACGGGGCGCAACATCAGCGCACGTGCGGCTCTGGTCGATCCCGACGGGACTTCGCATCCCTCACTCGATCTCGGCCCTGCGACGGCGTCGCCCGCAGTGGCATGGGACGGCACCAGCTATCTCATCGCGTGGCAGGATGCGGACTCGCGCGAGATTCATCTTGCGCGCATCGATCAGCAGGGGCAGCCGGTGCTCGTGCGCGTGATGCGCAACGCGCGCGGCACGCTCGGCGACGCATCGCCGTCGATCGCGTGGAATGGCGCCGAGTATCTCGTCGCATGGCGGGAGGAAACGCTGACGGTGCATCCGCAGAACTACGCGGATCCGCAGACGCTGCACACGATCGAGGCCGTCCGCTTGTCGCGCGACCTGACGCAGCTCGGGGCGGCGCGCGAGGTGTCGGTTCGTGCCGATGCGAATGGCGCCGATGCCGCGGCGCCGCTGGCGATCGCGGGAGAGGGCGGATGGCTCGTCGCCTGGCGGCAGCGCGCGAGTTTCTATCCGTTCACCTATTCGGAGTATTACGCGCTGCTTTCCCGGAATCTGGAGAATGCGGGGTCGCCGATGTTGCTCGGGGATCCGCGTTACGACCCGCAGCCGGCTGACGGCTGGTTCAACGGCGGCGTCTATCGGCTGATGTTCGGCTCGGCGCTCGTCTCGATCGGAAACGTCTCCGTCGTCACATCGGGAATGGGCGATGTGGCGGCCGTCTCGCACGGCGGATCACTCGTGGTGCATCAGCATGTTAGTGACGAGTTGCTCCCGCGATTGTCGGTCTCCGCTGAGGGACGCAGGCGCGCGCTGTCGCATTGAGACGCGCAGCCTCCCGCCTAATCGGCTTCGAGCTCCGAGCGGCGGCTCTCGCTCGTTCCGTACACCCCGATCATCTCCTCGATCTGCGCGCGTGACTCGGTCGCCAGGCGTTCCTTGTCGCGCAGCGTCGCGTTCGCGCAGTCGATCGTCGTGCCGACTTTCACCGTCACCTTCCCCGGCGTGATTCGCTTTGCGCCGACGCGGAAGATGTCGAACGTGCCGTCGACGGCGATCGGCTGCATCGGCATCTGCGCCTTGATCGCCAGGAGAAATGCCCCGCGCTGGAACGGGCGCATCTCGCGATGGCGCGAGCGTCCCTCTTCGGGAAAGATCACGATCGTATTGCCGGCGCGGATGCGCTCGGCGGCGAGATCGAACGACTTCACTGCCGTGCGCCGGTTCTTGCGGTCGATCGGAATGAAGCCGGCGCGGCCGATCGCCCAGCCGAAGATCGGGATCTTGAACAGACTCGCCTTGGCCATGAAGCGAATGGGCTGCGGCACCGAGGCGAGGATGCAGGGGATGTCGAAATAGGAGTAGTGATTCGAAACCAGCACGTACCGTTTCGACGGATCGATCTTCTCCATCCCCTCGGTGTGGAGCTCGATGCCCGCCGCGCGCAGCAGCGAGCGCGCCCACCAGCGCGTCAGGACGTCGATCCACGGCGACTTCGTCGAGAACGTCGCCACCAGCAGGACACCCATGCCCGCTGTGGCGGAGACGAACACAGCAACGAGTGCAGTCCAGAGCGTGCGCAGCATTGGCGGGAAAGACTATCAGACAGACAGCGGGCGGCAGACAGCAGCGGATTCAGCGTTTCGCGCGGTCCGCTGCCCGCGGTGTGCTGCCTGAAGTAAAATTCACTTTCACCAGAAATCCCCACCCATAAAGGAGACCGCCGTGACCGAACCCCTCACCGCGACTGCCGTGCTCGACGAGCCGGGAGCCGCCGCAGAGCCGATCGTCAATGACTTGACCATTCACGTGGCGACCGTGAACGGCTCCGGATCACAGTCGTCGAACAATGTCCTGATGCGTTCCATCTTCCAGATGGGCGTTCCGGTCAGCGGGAAGAACATGTTCCCGTCGAACATCGCCGGCCTCCCTACCTGGTTCACGATCCGCGCAAACAAGGACGGCTGGATCGCGCGCAAGAAGGAAGTCGATCTGATGGTCTGCATGAACGTGCAGACTGCGCGCGACGATGTCGCCGGTCTTCTGCCGGGCGCGCTCTGCATCTACGACGCGCCGCTCGGCTGCAAGTCGTGGCGCGACGACGTCCATTTCTTCGAAGTGCCGTTCGCGAAGCTCGCCGCGGAACTGACGAGCGACTCCCGCCTGCGCAAGCTGCTCACCAACATGATCTACGTCGGCATCGTCGCCGATCTGATCGGCATCGAGCGCGAAGAGATCCTCGCCGCGATCACCAAGCAGTTCAAAGGCAAACAGAAGGCGATCGATCCCAACGTCGCGGCGATCGACAAAGGCATCGAATACGCGAAGGCGAATCTGCCGCGCCAGAACCGCTGGCGCATCGAGCGGATGAACAAGACGGCGGGGAAGATCATCATCGACGGCAATGCCGCGGCCGCGATCGGCGCGATGTTCGGCGGCGTCACCGTCGTCACCTGGTATCCGATCACTCCCTCCTCGTCGCTCTGCGAATCGCTGATCGACTACTGCCGCCGCTTCCGCATCGAGAAGGACGGCCGCGCGAATTTCGCGATCGTGCAGGCCGAAGACGAGCTGGCCGCGGTCGGCATGGTGCTCGGCGCAGGCTGGGCGGGCGCACGCTCGATGACTTCGACCGCCGGCCCCGGCATCTCACTCATGGCCGAGTTCATCGGCCTCGGCTACTACGCCGAGCTGCCCGGCGTGATCTGGGACATCCAGCGCGTCGGCCCTTCGACCGGCCTGCCGACGCGCACCGCGCAGGGCGATGTGAATCAGGTCGCGTATCTCTCGCACGGCGACACGCAGCACATCGTGCTGATTCCGTCGAGCGTGAAAGAGTGCTTCGATTTCGCGATCGAGGCGCTCGATCTCGCCGAGATCTTCCAGACTCCCATCTTCGTCCTCTCCGATCTCGACCTCGGCATGAACAACTGGATGTCGGATCCGTTCGACTATCCGACCGCACCGATTCGCCGCGGCAAAGTGCTGACGAAAGAGCAGCTCGAAGCGCTCAACGGCAAGTGGGGGCGCTACAACGATGTCGACGGCGACGGGATCCCCTACCGCACGCTGCCCGGCACCGATCATCCCGACGCCGCTTACTTCACGCGCGGCTCGGGTCACGACGCGTTCGCGCGCTACAGCGAGCGGCCGGAGGACTACAAGAACAATCTCGACCGCATCGCGAAGAAGTTCGAGACGGCGAAGAAGTACGTGCCGAAGCCCGTCATCGATGCGAAGCCGGATGCGAAGATCGGCTTCATCGCGTACGGCACGACCGACTTCCCGCTCGAGGAGTCGCGGCATCAACTGCGCAGCGAGCGAGGCGTCGAGACGAGTTACCTCCGGCTCCGTGCTCTCCCGCTGACGGATGACGTGCTGCAGTTCATCAGAGACCACGAGCGCGTCTATGTCGTCGAGCAGAACCGCGACGGCCAGATGGCGGACATCATCCGGCTGGCCGCCGGCGAGGATCAGCGGAAGATCCGCAAGGTGCTGCACTACACCGGTCTGCCGTGCGACGCGCGCTCGATCACCGATGCGGTCGTGCAGATGGAGGCGACGGTGCAGTATCCGGAGCCGCTGCTGCTCGTCCGCGCCGAGGCGCCGATGACGAAAGCGAAGACCACCACGACCACTACGACGGCGACCGTTCGCGCGGCGGAGGATTGATCCATGGCTGAGAGCACACTGAAGACCACTGGCGAAGTTCCGAAAGAAAATCGTCTCGGCCTCAAGGCGGCCGACTACGGCGGCGGCAAATCGACGCTCTGCGCCGGATGCGGCCACGATGCGATCTCCAATCAGATCATCCGCGCCTTTTATGAGATGAGCGTGAAGCCGGAGCGTGTCGCGAAATTCTCCGGCATCGGCTGTTCCTCCAAGACTCCTGCGTATTTCCTCTCGCGCTCGCACGGCTTCAATGCCGTGCACGGACGGATGCCGGCGATCGCGACAGGGGCGGTGCTCGCGAATCACAAGCTGATCTCGATCGGCGTCTCGGGCGACGGCGACACCGCCTCGATCGGACTCGGACAGTTCATGCACATGGTCCGCCGCAACGTCCCCTGCATCTACATCATCGAGAACAACGGCGTGTACGGGCTGACGAAGGGGCAGTTCTCGGCGACGGCCGACGAAGGCTCGAAGCTGAAGACCGGCGTGATCAATGATCTTCACCCGATGGATCTCTGCGCCCTCGCCGTGGAGCTCGGATGCGGTTACGTCGCGCGCGGCTTTGCCGGCGATCCGAAGCAGATGGTCAACATCCTCAAAGGTGCCATCGCTCATGAAGGCACGGCGGTCATCGATGTCATCTCGCCGTGCGTCACGTTCAACAATCACGACGGCTCCACGAAGAGCTACACCTACGCGAAGGAGCATGACGAGCTGCTGCACCAGATCGGCTTCGTCCAGTCGTACGAGCAGATCGAGGTCGACTATGAGCCGGGGACGGTGAAGGAAGTCGAGATGCACGACGGCTCGCGCATCATCCTCAAGAAGCTGGAAGAGGACTACGACCCGTCGGACGCCGTGAATGCACTGCAGCGGCTGCACCGTGCGAACAGCGCCGGCCAGATGCTCACCGGCCTCGTCTTTCTGCAGCCGGAGAAGAAGAGCTTCATGGAGCTGCTCAACGTGGTCGAAGAGCCGCTGCACTCGCTCCCGATCGAGCGCACGAGACCGTCGAAGGACGTGCTCGACAAGATCATGAAAGAGTTGATGTAAAGCGGGTTGCGCGGGCGCGAGGTATCCGCGCGCCCGCGCAACTTTATTTCTTCTTGAGCGCGGCCAGGCGGCTCGTCGCCTCGGCGTTTCCTGGAGAGATGCGGAGCACATCCTCGTAGCACGTCTGCGCGCGAGAGATCATCCCTTCGATCTTGTAGAGATCTCCGAGTGAGATGAGGATGTTGGGGTTGTCGGGCTCGATCGCCAGCGCACGCTGGAAACTCTCCGCCGCTTCGCGGCGCCACTTCGGGTTCCGCTCCTGGCAGGAGCCGAGGAGGTACCAGGCTTCGGCTTTGTCGGGGGAGAAGGCGACCGCCTGTTTGAGGAGGACGATCGCGCCGTAGAAGTCGTTCTCCGCAGCGAGCTCACGCGCGCGATTGAAATTCTGCTCGGCGATCGAGCGCTGCGTCATCTTCTGCTGCATCGAATCATCGCCGCCGCGCGAGCCGTGCTGCGACAGCATCTTGTCGTACGTCGCCTTGCGCGCCGGATCCTTCAGCACGTTGTAGGCGTCGTCGATGCGCCGGTTGATGATCTGAAGTGCGTCGCGGACGATCGGCGGATACGACGCCGGGTCGTAGCGCTTGCGCATGTCTTCGTAGGCGTTGAGCAGCGCCTGGCGCGATGCATTGCGTGCGACCTCGAAGAACTGATAGTGATCGAGCGCCGACAACTGCCGCGAGAACGCGACCGCACGCAGCGAACGCTGATCGCTCGCGCCGATCGCCGCCAGCAACTCCAGATCGCGCTGCATGTCATCGAAGCTCGCCGCTTCCGCCGGTGTCTGCACCGTCTGATCGACGAACTCGAAGACGCCGAGCGCGGTCATCGAGATCACCACACGGGCGGCGGTCACGGAGTCCGACGAGAATCGCTTCAGGAACGACTCGATCGTTTCCGGCTGCGTCAGCGCCGTCACGATGTTGCGCTCCGGCTGCGTGAGCGGAATCGACTCGATGTCGAAACGGCTGTCGCGCGCGATGCGGACCGGCCGCTTCAGATCGCCGAGCGAGCGCCGCAGCACGAGGCCGTTGGTGATCATCCGCACACCTTCGATGACGAGCGCCGCGGTCGACTGGAGAAAGACGCGCTTCTCCGGCTCGAGCGCTGTCTCATCGTGAAAGGCGGCCGTCCCTTCATCGAGCGAGAAGAGCGGCAGGAATTGCGCCGCGGTCCATTCGCGCAGAAGCGTCTGCCTCTGCGACAGATCGAGGAGGCCTGCTTCATGAAACTTCGAGACGACCTCCGTCGGATCGACCGGCTGCAGGTCGATCGCACGCTCGACGGTGATCGTGCCCCGGCGGATCAGGAACTCGGCGAGCGAGTCTTCCGGCGCCACGGAGCTGATGAGGACGAGCTCTCCCTGGGACCAATAGAGAACTTTGCGCATCGATGAACGGAGGATCGTCAGCGCCCCCGTCAGCCGATTCCGCACAATGTCACCCACCACCATTGCGAATGGGGTGATCTCGATCCGCTCCAGACTCATCTCGCGCGATCGCTTTTAACACGAATCACGCCAAAACATGGCACGGAACGGGCTCTTTCACAGTGCCGCAACAACCTGCGGGGAGTAAGCCCCGTCTCAAGTTGTTGAATGGATGTGAGTGCTACGATGAAAACGATGAAATCGCTGTTCAGCGCGATCCTGATCGCTGCCTGTGCAACGGCAGCCAGCGCGCAACAACCGGCTCCCCCGCAATCGCAATCCTACGAGTTCATCATCGCGAAGCTCGCCGCCGAAGATGGCCGGTACGACGAAGCGCTGTCGCTCCTCGACCGGATCATCGAGAAGGAGAAGGACAACCCGGTTCTTCTGTACGAGCGGGCGATGATTCTCATCGATGCGTCGCGTCCCGATCGGGCCGAGGCAGAGCTGCGGCATGTCACCGAGGTGAAGCCCGATTTCTACGAGGCGCAGCGCGTCCTCGGCCGGCTGCTGCTCGACCGTTCGAACGGCGATCGCGCGCGCGTCGATGAAGCCCTCAAGCACCTTCAGGCCGCGTTCAAGCTGAACGGCGACGATCTCGCGACCGGCGTGACGATCTCCCAGCTCCTCGTCTCGCTGGGACGCGTGGCGGATGCGGAACGCGTCCTTGCTCAGCTCCTCGAGCGTGCGCCCGACCAGCGCGCGATCAACTACAACTATGCGCAGGTGCTGACGAAGCTCGGCCGCGGCGACCAGTCGCAGAAGTATCTGGAGCGCGCGGTCGAGCTCGACGCGACGTTCACGCCGGCCGTCATCCAGCTCATCGACATCTATCAGAAGCAGGAAGCGTGGCAGAAGGCCGCGGAGCTGCTCGCGCCGCTGATCAGCGACGATCCGATGAATCTCGATCTGCAGCGCCAGCAGGCGTACTTCTACCTGCGCGGCGGAGAATCGGAGAAGGCGCGCGCGGCCTTCAAGACGCTGGTCGCGTCGGATCCGAAGGATGCGCGCTCGCAGTTCTACCTCGCCGAGGCCTTGAGCGATCTGGAGCAGAACGAGGAGGCGGAGAAGATCTATCGTTCGCTGCTGGAGAAATCGCCGGACGATCCGGAGTATCTCGCCAGCTTCGCGATGTCGCAGCTCGCGCAGAAGAAGTACGCCGAGGCGACGAAGACGTTCAACACGCTGCTGGCGGGGAAGGATCTGCCGGACAATCTCGAAACGCTGGCGAAAACACAGCTCGCCGCGATCGCGCTCCAGCAGGGAAGATATGGTGAGGCGATCGCCGCCGCGCGGCCTGTCTTCATCTTCCGCGACAAGCCGAACAGCCAGGCGATCGGCATCGCGCTCGATGCGATGCGCAAGGAAAAGAAGTACGCCGAAGCGATCGTGCTGCTGCAGCCGCTCGTCGACCGCTATGCGTCGGATCCGTACGTGAATGCGCGTTACATCGAGATGATGGTGCGGGCCGGCGATCGCGAGCGCGCAGCGGAAGCGGCGAAGACGCAGCTCAAGTTCGGAACGAAGAACGCGATCGCCGCGGCCGAGGCGTACGTGCAGGCCGGACAGTTCGCACCGGCACTCGCGCTGCTCGAGCCGGAGACGGCGCGGAAGCCGGACGATGTGGAGCTCGCGTTCGAGCTCGGCAGCCTGTATGAGCGTTCCGGAGACACCGCGCGCGCCGAGAAAATCTTCACGTCGATTCTCGACAAGCATCCCGATCACGCCGCGACTCTCAATTACCTCGGTTACATGTGGGCGGAGAGCGGCATCAATCTCGATCGTGCCGCGGAGATGCTGACGAAGGCCGTGAGTCAGGAGCCGCGCAACGGCGCGTACATCGACTCCCTCGGCTGGGTCTACTTCCGGCAGGGGAAGCTCGATCTCGCGGAGAAGTACCTGCTGGATGCGACGCACCTCTTGCCCCGCGATGCGACGGTGCAGGAGCACCTCGGCGATGTCTTCGTCAAGCGCGGCGACCTGATGCGCGCTCTGACGACGTACCGGCATGCGCTGGCGCTCGAGCCGGCGCAGAAGGACGAAGCGCAGATCAAATCGAAGATCGCCGAGCTCGAGCGGCAGACTCAGGTCACGCAGAGGCAGAGGTAGTGATTCGCAGTCGGGTGGTTGGTGCGGCGCTGGGGCTCGCACTCTTCGTTTCGTGTGCGACCACGCATTCGGCCAGCGAGGCGCCGATCGCCCCTCTGACCGCGGCGACGGCTAACGATGCGTTGCAGCAGCTCGCGGCGCGCCGCGCGGAGTTGCCCGGCGCCAGATCGCTGATGCGCGTCCATGCGGCGGGCCGCTCGTTCAAGGCGCAGCTCCGCGTGCAGCAGCAGAGGATGGAGCTCGTCGTCTACACGCCGCTGAATACGTCCGCCGCAACGCTGTTCGCCGATGGCGATCGCGTCACCGTTCTCAATCACCTCGCGTTGACGGTGTGGCAGGGGAATGCGTCGGAGCTCGCGGGGTCGCTGCACCTCTTCGCGTCGGCGGCGCGGCCTTCCGATCTCGCTCTGCTGCTGCTCGGATTTCCGGCGAGCAGCGGGACCTACGAGGCGACGCCCGCCGGTCTCGCCCATGCGTCTCTCGGCTCGATCGCCGTCTCGTTCGAGCCGCCTTCGCTGCCGGCGCAGCACGTCGTCGTCGAAAACGGCGGCCAGCGCGTCGAGGTCGAACAGCTCGATGTCGAGTCGACCGACGAGCCGCTGAAAGAGCCGTCGATTCCGCGCACGTACCGCCAGGGTGGTGTGCCGGCCGTATGAAGGTTCAGGCATTCGCGAAGATCAACTGGACTCTGCGCGTGACGGGAAAGCGCGCCGATGGCTTCCATGATCTCGAGACGATTTTTCAGACGATCTCGCTGCACGACACGCTGACGTTCACCGGTGCCGATCAGCTCAGCATGACCTGCGACGATCCCTCGATTCCGACGGACGAGACGAATCTCGTGATGCGCGCGGCGCGCGCGGCAAATGCGCAGCCGGTGGCCATCCATCTCGAGAAGCGGATTCCGCACGGCGGCGGGCTCGGCGGCGGATCGTCGGATGCAGCGGCAACGCTCACGGCACTCGGAGCTCCGCGCGCCGATCTGGCGCTGGCGCTCGGATCGGACGTGCCGTTCTTCCTGGTCGGAGGCACGGCCTACGCGACAGGCCGCGGCGAAGTGTTGACGCCGCTGCGGAATCGATCGGGCCTTCCGCTGCTGCTGCTCTTCCCGGAGGATCGTGTGATGACACCCGAAGCGTTCCGGTCGCTGAAGAAGTTCACGCCCGCGGTGGGGATCGAGCGGCTGCGCGACTTCGATCCGCTGCGCGATCGCGAGTTGCTGATCAACGATTTCGAAGAGCCTGTGTTCGAGAAGCTGCCGGAGCTGCGCGCGCTGAAGTCGCGGCTCTACGAGGCGGGCGCGAAGTGGGCGGGGATGACGGGCTCGGGCTCGACGATCGTCGGCGCGTTCGCCGATGCGCGGGAGCGCGATGCGGCACGCGCGCGATTCAGCGGCGTGCGCGCCGAATCTGCCGCGACGGTGTGACGATCCGCAGCGACTCGAGGCGTGTCTCGATCGCATGCATCGCGCGGTCGACTGCCTTGCGGTCGTCGCGAAGTTGATACGAGAAGTTGGCGCCGAAGAAGAGCGCGTTGATCTCGAAGGCGAGCTGCGCCGGCTCGATGTCGGGATCGAGATGACCTTCCTCCTGCGCGAGCTGGATGGCCTTCTCGATCGACTCCATCCAGCCATCCATGATCGCCGCGATCGCATCGCGCACGGGGCCGGGACGTCCGTCGAATTCGAACGACGCAGCGGCGAAGAAGCAGCCGCCGGGGAAGACACCGCGCTTGACGTACGTAAGCCACGCGCGGCAGATGGCCATGAGGCGCGGATAGCCGCGCTCCGCTTTCAGCGCGGGGCGGAGCACCGAGTCGATGAAGCGCAAGCGTGCCGACTCGATCGTCGCGAGCTGGAGATCTTCCTTGGAGCCGAAGTGCGCGAAGAGGCCGCTCTTCGACATTCCGAGCTCGTCGGCCAGGCGGCCGATCGTCAGACCCTCGAGACCTTCGACCGATGCGAGATCGACCGCGCGATCGAGAATGCTCTGCCGCGTTCGTTCACCCTTCATGCGAACGCCGGGAGATCCTTCCTCAGCATTTCCTGAGTATGACGGAAAGCGCTGCTCCATGCAGCGGGACGCTTCGAGGCGGGATCGATTTTCGTGATGCGCTCTTCGCCGCGAGCATACGGAATCAGGCCGTCTTCGCTCGAGCAGAGAAAGCCGTAGACACACGAAGTCGCGTCGAGGTCTTCGACCCAGAGGTCGACGCGCATGCCGCCGCCGGTGCAGGGCTCGAGGAGCTCGACCGTCGCATCGCGGCGAGTGGCGACGCCTTTCGGGTCAATGCCATTCTCGATGTTCCACGCAACGATGGCGCGCTCGATCTGCCCCAGCACCGCGTCGCGATCGAGAAGGGAGTCAGCGGCGGAGGAGTGGAAGACGAATTTGGGGTTGAAGAGGTCGGTAGTCATGGCGTGATTTCTCCTGGCAAAAGAAGAATAGCACGAACGTTCGTTTTTGAGCAAGAGGGGGGAGGGAGGGATGGGATGGGATGGGACGGATGGGACCGATGGGACGGATGGGACGGATGGGACGGATAGGACGGATGGGACCTATGGGACCTATGGGTGGTTTCCGCCTATTGGTCCTATAGGTCTCATAGGTCCCATAGTCCCACCCTCACTCCCGATAAATCAGCACATGCGCCACCCCATCCTCGCCGATCCACCCTCGATACATCCCTTCGCTGTTGAACGGCATCGCGAAGTTGCCTTTGGCGTCGAGCGCGATGACGCCGCCTTCGCCTTTCACTTCGACCAGCTTGTGCATCACGACTTCATTTGCCGCTTCGCTGACCGACATTCCCTTGTAGCGCATGAGTGCCGCGATGTCCGACGCGACGGTCCAGCGGATGAAGAACTCGCCGTGCCCTGTGCCTGACACGGCACATGTCGCGTTGTCGGCGTAGGTGCCGGCGCCGATGATCGGCGAGTCGCCGACGCGGCCGTAGAGCTTGTTCGTCATTCCGCCCGTCGAGGTACCGGCGGCGAGATCGCCGTTTCTGTCCAGCGCGACCGCGCCGACGGTTCCATGCTTCTTCTCGTCGCCGCTGCCTTCCTTGATCAACTCCTGCTGCAGTTGCTTCCAGCGCGGCTCGGTCCAGAAGTACGACGGGTCGACGATCTCCAGTCCCATCTTCGTCGCGAAGAGCTCGGCGCCTTTGCCGATCATCAGGACGTGGGGTGACTTCTCCATCACGGCGCGCGCCGCGGAGATCGGATTGCGGATGATCGTCACGCCGGCGACGGCACCCGCCGCCTTGTCCCTCCCGCGCATGATCGACGCATCGAGCTCGTTCTTTCCTTCGTGTGTGAAGACCGCTCCCTTGCCGGCGTTGAAGAGCGGCGAGTCTTCGAGCACGCGGATCGCGGCTTCGACCGCGTCGACGCTCGTGCCCCCCTTCATCAGCACGGCGTGGCCTGTCTTCAGCGCGAGCTCGAGCGTCTCGCGATACGCCTTCTCCTTCTCCGGCGTCATCGACGCTTTCGTGATCGTTCCCGCTCCGCCGTGCATCACGAGCATGATCTTCGGAGCCGCGTGCGCGGTGACCGCGAGCGAAAGCATGATGAATGCAAGTGCGCGTTTGAACATCGACCGTCCTCCGTCTGTAAATTACCATGCGTTCAATGCGCGCTCTCCTCGCGATCCTCTTCATCACGACGGCGCTTCACGCTCAGGCGCCCGACGCCGCGTGGCGCACCGTCACGACGAAACATTTCCGCGTGCACTATCCGGCGCCATACGAAGCATGGAGTCTGCGCGCCGCCTCGCGGCTGGAGGCGGTTCGTGAAGCCGTTGCCGCGGAGACCGGCTTCGCACAGGAGACCATCACCGACGTCGTCGTCGAGAATCCGGCGGCCGAGGCGAATGGGATCACGCTGCCGCTGCTCGATACGCCGCGCATCGTTCTCTACACCGAGCCGCCTGACCCCGCCGATGTGATCGGGAACTACAACGACTGGATCGATGTGCTGACGGTGCACGAAGTCACGCATCTGCTCCATCTCACGCGCCCGTCGCGCAATCCGCTCGAGCGATTCGCAGAGCGCTTCCTTCCGTTGAATCCGATCGCGCTCGCCGCTCCGCGATGGGTCACGGAGGGTTACGCGACGGTGATCGAAGGGAGGATCACGGGCTCGGGCCGCCCGAACAGCACGATCCGCGCGCTGATTCTTCGCCGCTGGGCGGTGACCGGCACTCTTCCGACCTACGCGCAACTGAACGGCAACTCGCGTTTTCTAGGCATGTCGATGGCGTATCTCGCCGGCTCGGCGTACCTCGAATGGCTCGAGCGGCGGGCGGGTGAGGGAAGCCTGCGCAAGCTCTGGGCGCGGATGACGGCGCGTCATCGCCGCTCGTTCGACGAGGCCTTCGCCGGCGTCTTCGGCGACTCACCATCACGCCTGTACGGACTCTTCACCGCGGAGCTGACGCAGCAGGCGATGAAGATCGAGCAGGAGCATCCGGCGATCGAAGGTGACCTCTGGCAGGAGACGACGGGGGCATCCGGAGATCCTGCGGTGTCGCCGGATGGGAAGTCGATCGCGGTCGTCCTCCGCTCGCGCTCGAAGCCCTCGCGCCTCGTCGTCTGGCAGACCGGCCCCGCCACCCAGGAGGAGGAGAAGTTTCAGAAGAGGATCGAGAGCATTCTGAAGAAGGATCCGGAAGACGTGGCGCCGGTGCGGACGAAGCCGCTGCCTCGCAAGCCGGTGCAGTCGCTGGTTAGCCCGGACGGCGGCGACATCGAGTCGCCGCGCTGGACGCGCGACGGCCGCTCGATCCTCTACACCCACCGCCAGCCGGACCGCGACGGCTTCCTGCATCGCGATCTCTTTCTCTGGACGCCCGCCAGCGGGACGAATGTGCGCGTCACGCACCTCGCGGATGCCGGCGACGCCGATCCGCTGCCGGATGGCCAGTCGGCGATCGCCGTTCGGAACCGCTTCGGGTTCTCGCAACTGGTGATGGTCAACCTGTTGACTGGTGACATCACGGAGAGAGACAAGCCTTCCCTCGATGTCGTCTACTCCCATCCTCGCGTTGCGAGCGATGGCGCGCTGGCCTACGTGGCCCACAGGAATGGCGGATGGCGGCTCTATGTCTCGCCGGAGGCCGGGCCTCGCAGCCCCAGCACGCTCGCGACTCCGGAATGGAATGCCGGAGCTCTCTTGGCGACTGCGATGCAGGGCGGCTTCGCCGACATCCACCGGATCACCAGCTCGGGCGAAGACGCCGTCACGCGCGCGAGCGGTGGCGCGTTTCAGCCCGCCCCCGCGCCCGATGGCCGGCTCTTCTTCATGTCGCTCGAGCCTGAAGGCTATGCGTTGCGCGTCATCCCCGCAACGAGCACCGCGAGCGAGACTTCCTCGATTCTCCAGCCGCCTCGCGAGCCGGTGTCTCTCACGGAACAGGCACTCTCTTCCCCGGTCGAGTACGGCATCGGGCGTCAGGAGTTCCAGCCGCTCTTCAGCGGCGCGGTGGCGAAATCGTTCCAGACGATCGAGGCCGGGATCCGCATCGGCGATGTCGTCGGCCGTCTCGACACGATCATCGTCGGCGCCGCCGGCGATCAGCGCGGTGCGGCGATCGCCTCGGTGTGGCGCGGCTGGCCTGTGGACATCGGCGCCCATCTCTTCCGGACGAACGCTCAGCGCGGCGCGGAAGTCCGCGCGAGCTGGAGCGCGCAGTGGCCGTTGTTCGCGCTGCGTGCCGGCTCCGGGTATCTCGCTCTGCGGCACGATCGCGCTCCGTTTGCGACGGTGCACGCGATCGCGAATCAGAATCGCGCGGCGCTGAAGAGCAGCGAAGATCTGAAGCTGATCTGGCAGCGCGAGCTGCGCCGCGCCATCGCGCGCGGCAACCTTCGCCTCGGCGCGTACCGCTTCGCCGCACAGCTCGATCACGCGACGCGCGGCGTGACGCTCGGCGGAATCGCGACGACCTTGCAGCCGGAGTCGCTGCTCGATCAGCGTGTTCTCGAACCGGCGCTGTCGCCGGTCTTTCGCGATCGCGATTACACCGGTGTGCGTGCCGAAGCGGGAATCGGACTGCTCACGCTGTTCCGCCAGCAGCATCGGCTCGCAGGCGAGCGAATCAACGTGACCGGACTCGAAGTCGCGATGAAATCGCCGCCCGTCCCATGGGTCAAGGCGCCGGGACTCGACCTGACGTTCGGCGCTGCCCGCGTCGAAGGGAAAACGCGCTGGTGGGGAGGCGTGCGATGGCGCCCGTGAAGGCGGCAGAGCCGCTGTGCCGGCTCGTCCGGTTCGATGCGGCGGACGACTATGCGCTGTCGGGACTGTTGTACGAACCGCGGCGGCGAACGAAGCGCGCGATCGTCTGGCTGCACGGCACGGGCGGCGCTTCCATCTTCGACTCCCGCCGCACGAATCTGCTCGGCGCCGCATTCACGAGCCGGGGCTTCGCCTACTTTCCGTTCAACAACCGCGGCGCTCACCTGATGCGGCGCGACGGCGGCATGGCATACGAGCGGATCCGCGATTGCGTGTACGACATCGATGGCGCTCTTCGCGAGCTGCGGCGGCGCGGGTATCGCGATTTCACGCTCGCCGGCCATTCGACGGGCGCGAACAAGATCGCCGTCTACGATCATCGCAAGCCGCGCAATCACGTAAAGCGCTACGTGCTGCTCGCCGGCGGAGACGACACGGGACTTACGTACGAGGCGCTCGGCGCTCGCCGCTTTCACGCTGCGCTCGCGCACGCCCGCGAAAAGAAGAACAGCGAGGAGCTCGTGCCGCCGGCGCTCTCGCCGCTGCCGATGAGCTGGCGATCGTTCTACGACATGAACAATCCGGACGGTGACTACAACGTCTTTCCGTTCGGCGAAGTCATCCGCCGCAGACGAATCTCACGCCGTCCGCTGTTCCGCTACGTGCGCGCGATCCGCAAGCCGTCGCTCTATGTGTATGGCGAGAACGACGAGTACTGCTACGACGACGTCCCGCGCTGCGCCGCGATCCTCGCGGAGCACATCGGTCCGAACGGCGAGATCGCGATCATGAAAGACGCCGGCCACGGCTTCAGCGGCAGGGAAGAAGAGCTGGCGGATCTCATTTCGAGCTGGGCGCGGTAGCGCGAATCCGCGCCACGAACTCCTTCGCAAGCTCGTTTGGAATCGGTATGGTCAGGTTGTAGTGCGCGATCTTCCACGCGCCTCCGATCCGCCGCAGCACGCCGCTGCCGCGGCAGACGCCGTAGCTCTCCGACGAGAGAGATTCATCGAACCAGGCCACGTCGCCATGCACGATCACGTTGCGATGCACCGGCGTGAACGTCCACGCTTTTCCCTTCGCGAAGTAGGGATGCGCAAACGCGCGGAACGACGCGAGGTCCCATCGCTCGCCGGCGTCGGTGCCGAGGAAAACGAACTCCGGCGCCATGGCACCGAAGTAGCGTGCTTCATCGGCGGCGGCTGCCGCCTGATGCCATTCATCAACGATGCGGTTTACGGATGACGCCTCCTGTTGTACGTTGACCGTCGCACAGGAGATCGCGAGGAGGGACGACGCAAGCAGAACCATTCGCATGCGAACGATTGTATGCAGACCCTTTCCCCAGAGGATGTGAAACGGATACGAACGAGTCTGGCCAAGGCGCATGCACTGGCCGCCGGGCGGTTTCATGAAGCCTTCGACCGGCAGGTCGATGTCGAGCCGAACGACCGCATCCGCATTCACCTCGAGATCCAGGCCTCGGCGCTTCTCGAGACGGCGGAAGGCGTGCACCTTCGCGGCGGCCGGATCCGTTATCACGTTCTCGGCGATCGCACCGTGACGCCTTACGTCGTCGACGGCGAGCCGGTCTTTCCGCATTTCTCGATCCGGCGGACGCCTGCGGCGATCTTCGAATACTGGCTGATCGTTTCCGAAGTGCTCGCGTCGCCCACCTGGACGGTGACGAAGGTCATCACGCAGCCCGGCGAATACGACGACGCGCTCCGGCGGATGCGCGAGCCGCAGATCGTCCGCGCGATTCCGGGCGTGCTGCTGCCGTCGGTCGACTGGCGCGACGATGGAACCATCGCGCTGCACGCGACGGTCTACACGCGCGCCGGCGAAGAGCGGATCGAGCGCCGCACGCTGCTGCTCGACGAGCAGAACGAGTTCCACTTCCATTCGCGCGAGCTGATCGCCGAGGCCAAAGGCGGCGTAGCCGTGTAGGACAAGCAAGTGGAGCGCGGACGCCGAGGCAGCGGTGCTCTGCTCGCGCGGAAAAGAGTGCGGACGAGACGTCCGCACCCCACCGTCGAGGCATCGGTGCTCTGCTCGCGCAGAAGAAGTGAACCAGGTGGAGCGCGGACGTCTCGTCCGCGAGCCGCTGCCGTCGAGGCATCGGTGCTCTGCTCGTGCGGAAAAGAGTGCGGACGAGGCGTCCGCACCCACCGTCGAGGCAGCGGTGCTCCGCTCGTGCAGAAAAAGTGAACCAGGTGGAGCGCGGACGTCTCGTCCGCGAGCCGCTGCCGTCGAGGCAGCGGTGCTCCGCTCGTGCAGAAAAAGTGAACCAGGTGGAGCGCGGACGTCTCGTCCGCGAGCCGCTGCCGTCGAGGCAGCGGTGCTCTGCTCGTGCGGAAAAGAGTGCGGACGAGGCGTCCGCACCCCACCTTCGAGGCAGCGGTGCTCCGCTCGTGCAGAAAAAGTGAACCAGGTGGAGCGCGGACGCCTCGTCCGCGAGCCGCTGCCGTCGAGGCAGCGGTGCTCCGCTCGTGCGGAGAAAAGTGCGGACGAGGCGTCCGCACTCCACCTTCGAGGCAGCGGTGCTCCGCTCGCGCGGAGAAAAGTGCGGACGAGACGTCCGCACCCCACGTCGCCCTCGCGCAGAAAAAGTGCGGACGAGGCGTCCGCACTCCACCTTCAGATCATCACTTGCGCGAGCACTTCGAAACTCTTCAGCTCGTAGCCGAGGAAGTTGCGGCGGATGGTGCCGGCCAAGGAGCGGACTTCGAAGAGCGTGTCGATCTTGATCGCGCGCGCGGCGAAATCCGTCACGGCCAATTTCGCAATTGCGTCGAGCGCGTCCGAAACCTGGTTCGGCACGACGGAGGCATCGCGGCCTGCGCATTGCGCGCAGACGAATCCCTGCAGCCGCCCATCGAAGCGCAGCGGCCGCTCGAGCGGCTCGTGGCACTCGATGCAGTTCTTCGCCGAAGGGAAGATGCCGGCAAGCCGGAGAATCCAGATCTCCGCGTAGGTGACCACCGCCAGCGGCGACGCCCCTTCGAGCAGCGCGGCCGTCGTCCGGTCGAGCAGGCGATAAAGGAGCTCCGCAGGATCGTTCGCCTGGGCGAATGTGTCGATCATCTCGGCGATGAACGTTGCCGAGACGCTGCGGACGAGATCCTGTTGCGCGGGAAAGAGCGAGCGGATCAGATCGATCGATTCGATGCGCACGACTTCGTCGCCTTCGCGCTCGATGTAGCCGATGCGCACTTTCGCCAGCGGCTCGAGTGCCGCGCCGAAGCGCGACCGCATGCTGCGCGCCCCGTAAGCCCATCCCTTTCGCTTGCCGTGATCGGGTGTGATGAAGACGACCATCTTGTCGCGCTCGCGCCCCGCGAACGTCTGCAGGATGATCGCCTCGGTTCTCTCCGGCTTCACGGCGACAGCGTACACTGCCCTCGTGTCCGATCCGTTGTTCATCCATCCGGCCGAAGCGCGGCGGCAGTTTCGAGAGCTGGCGGAAAGTGACTTCGGCGACGAGCAGCTCGCGCGCGGTGCGCTGCTCATCGCGCTCGAGGATTATCGGCAGGTCGATGTCGACGGCTATCTGCAGAAGCTGGACGAGCTCGCCGCCCGCGTCGAGCGCCACTCCGTTCAAGGCGAGCCTCCGATCTTCCGCCTCGGCCACCTTCATGCGGAGATGTTCGATCGCGACGGCTACCGCGGCGACGAATCGAACTACTACGATCCGCGCAACGCGTACCTCAATCAGGTGATCGATCGCAAAATGGGGCTCCCGATCACGCTGTCGATCGTCTTCCTGCACGTTGCGCATCGGCTTGGCCTCAACGCCGCCGGTGTGGGCCTGCCGGGGCATTACATCGTGAAGGTCCGCTTCGAATTGAATGAGGTGTACGCCGATCCCTTCAACGGCGGCGCGACGCTGACGACGAACGAGATCGACGAACTCCTCGCGAGTCTCTCCGGCGGAAAAGTGCGGCTTGCGCCCGAGCACCTGCGCGCCTGGAGCGCGCGGCAGACGCTCGTGCGGCTGCTCGCCAATCTCGAGAACATGTGGAACCGGAGCGGTGATGCGAAGAAGGCGCGGGCAGCGGCGGAGAGGATCGTGCTGCTGCAGCCATGATTGCGGCCATCGGCGCCAGGCGACCGGCGGCCGGACCCTGTGCTACTCTCTCGCCGATGCGCGCGACTTCGAACTGGTGGTGGTACTGCTGAAGAAGGGGCGCGCAAATTCTCTCTGGAAACTGCCGAACCCCTTCCCGAACGGGAAGGGGTTTTTTGTTGATCGATGAAACTGGTCGCGACGATTTTCGAAGAGACGTTCGACGCAGCGCTCGCCGCGATGCGCAATTGCGGCGACTGCGACATGATCGAGCTGCGTGCCGAGCGCTTCGGCGCGATCGATCTCGATGCGGTGCGCGCGGCGACGGACAAACCGGTCATCCTCACGTACCGCGGCGCGCGCGCTCCGGAGCCATCGCGGGCGCTCGATGCTGGCATCGACTTCATCGATGTCGAATGGCAGCCGGGGCTCGAGCTCGCGATTCCGCGCGAGCGTGCCGTGCTCTCGCATCACGATTACGAATCGATGCGCGATCTCGACGAGATCGCGGGCAGCATGCTGGCGCTCGGGTGCGCGCATACGAAGATCGCGGTGACGCCGCACACGCTCGATGACAACCTCCGCCTGCTGCGGCTGCGCGGCATCAGCGTGATCGGCATGGGAGAGCGCGGCCTCTACTCGCGCATCCTCGCCCCCTTCCTCGGTTCACAGCTCACGTTCGTGGCGGCGGGGGCGAGTGCAGCGCCCGGTCAGTTGACGCTCGAGCGCGCGCTGGCGATCTATGGCACGCAGCGCGAGCGCCTCCATGCAGCGCATGTCTTCGCGATCGCCGGCAATCCGGCGGGACACAGCCTCTCGCCCACGATTCACAACCCGTTGTTCCGCCAGCATGGGGTTGACGCGGCGTACACGATCGCGTCATTCGAGACGTTCGAGCCGATCGTCGACGCGATGCGGCGCGGAGAGATCCGCGGATTGAGCGTGACGGCGCCGTTCAAGGAAATCGCGATGCAGTACGCAGCCCGCCTCGGCGATCACGCACGCGAAGCCGGCGCGATCAACACGCTCGTCCGCATGCCGGATGGGACGCTGTTCGGCGACAACACGGACGTCGACGGATTCCTGGCCATCATCGGCCGGCCGCGGAGCGTCGCGCTCGTCGGCGCGGGCGGAACGGCGCGTGCTGCGCTCGTCGCATGCAGGCGAGTCGGCGCCGCCGTGCGCGTGTTCAATCGCAGCCGGCGAGGCATCCCCAGCGAGCCGCTCGAGGCGATCCGCGATTTCGACGGCGATCTCATCATCGACACGCTGCCCGTCGCGATCGAGCTGCCACGCATCCCCACGATTACCGCACGTTACCCGGGCGGAGGCGAGGCGCTGCTGCGCGCTCAGGCCGTCCGCCAGAATCAGATCTTCCTCGAGGCTATCCGATGAATCTTGATGAATTGCGCAGGCAGTACGATGTCGTTCCGGTCGTGCGCGAGCTGAGCGCCGACGCACTCACGCCGCTCGCCGCATTCGCGGCGCTCTCTCCGGCGGGAACCGAGGCGTTTCTGTTCGAGAGCGTGGAGCGGGGAGAGAATCTCGGCCGCTATTCGTTCGTCGGATTCGATCCGCGCCGCACGCTCCGCTTCGATCGCAACACGCCCGATCCGGCGGCTCTCCTCAACCGGGAGCTGCACCCGCTGCGCGTGTATGGAGAAGAGAAGCTGCCGCCGTTCTTCGGCGGAGCCGTCGGCTTCTTCGGCTACGGCGCGGCCCGCTGGACCGAGCGCATCCCGGACAGCCATCCGGACGAGCTGGGCATCCCTGACGCGACGCTGCTCTTCTTCGACAACGTGGTCGTTTTCGATCATGTGAAGCAGCGCCTTTACGTCATCGCGAACATCTTCACGAATGATCCTTCGGCGACGATCGAGAGCGCGAATGCGCGTATCGATCGAGCGGTCGAGCGGCTGCGCGGCTCGGCGATCGATCTTCTGCAGTTCCCGCCCGATCGCGCACCGGAGGCGATGAAGCCGAACATGTCGCGCGAGCAGTTCGAGTCGATGGTGCGCGCGGCGAAAGAGGAGATCGTCGCCGGCGAGATCTTCCAGATCGTCGTGTCGCAGCGCTGGGAGACCGATTTTCCGACGAGCGAAGCGCTGACGCTCTATCGCACGCTCCGCTCCGTGAACCCTTCGCCTTACATGTTTCTCCTCCGGACGAACGAGTGCACGCTCGTCGGCGCTTCGCCGGAGATGCTGGTGCGCGTGACCCACGGAGTGGCCGAGGTGAGGCCGATTGCGGGCACGAGGAAGAGGGGAGCGACGCGCGAGGAAGATGCGGAGCTGGAGGCGGGATTGCTCGCCGATCCGAAGGAGCGTGCCGAGCATCTGATGCTCGTCGACCTCGGCCGCAACGATCTCGGCCGCGTGTGCGCCAGCGGCTCGGTCGAGGTCAGCGACTACGCGCACATCGAGCGCTACAGCCATGTCATTCATCTCGTGACGAATGTGCAGGGAACGTTGCGCGATGACTGCTCGCCGGTGGATGCGTTCCTGTCGGCGTTTCCGGCCGGCACCGTGAGCGGCGCACCGAAGATTCGCGCGATGGAGCTGATCGATCGCCTGGAGCCGGCGCGGCGCGGTCCTTATGCGGGTGCCGTCGCGTACGCAGGCTTCTCCGGCAATCTCGATTCCTGCATCACGATCCGGACGATCGTGCTCGCGAAGGACCGCGCGTACGTGCAGGCGGGCGCGGGAATCGTGTACGACTCCGATCCGGCGAAGGAATACGAGGAGACCGAGAACAAGAGCGCCGCATTGAGAAAAGCAATCGCGATGGCAAGAGGAGCGCGGGCGTCCCGCCCGCAGTGATCGGGCGTCTCGCCCGGTCACTGAAAGCGATCGCCGGACGGGACGTCCGTCGATTGCGGACGGGACGTCCGCGCTCCAACGCTCCGCTATTCTCGCCCGGTCACTGAAAGCGATCGCCGGACGGGAC
>Ga0070741_10003294_pt1 | contig 40494 bp, 37 predicted proteins | sample Coa_R1_4_FD_66440 | JGI IMG/M metagenome (GOLD analysis project Ga0070741, IMG submission 66440) | Surface soil microbial communities from Centralia Pennsylvania, which are recovering from an underground coalmine fire - Coalmine... | ecosystem: Environmental > Terrestrial > Soil > Unclassified ...
GGTCATCGGATGCTGGCCCCCTATCCAGCCAGCATCTTGAATCACAAACCACGATTCGATGGAATCCCAACCGATTCAGTCAATCCATGAACCGCTCTAGGCGTCCGCGTCTCCTCGGCCGTGGTGCGCGGCCGCCATTCGCGGTCGGCCGGCAAAAACTCATCCTTGCATCGTCCCCAAAAACAAAAGTCCCCGACGGAGGGGCCCGCCGGGGAGAGTTGATCCCCGCCCTGGAGGTGCAGCGGGGATCGTAGAGCTAGATTGCCTTGATCACACGATCAGGGCAGGAAGTCCTTGTGCATCCGGAGCGTGAATGCCCAGTTGCTCTCGTCCGACACGGTGCAGCCGGCAGCCGGACAACCGGAATTGGCCGGCTGAGTGACCGCCGTCGACCGGCCATTGAACGTCTGCGCGCTGAGCAGCTGCTGGTAGATGACCTCGACGCCGATGTAGAAGCTCTTGGTCACGTCCCACTGCAGCCGGGAGCCGACGCCCCAGAACGACCAGTCGTTGTTGCAGCCCGCGGTGGCGACCGCCGCCGATCCGGAGCCCGCGCCGTTGCCGCCGCCCATTGCACTGCAAAGGATGGCATTGGCAGCCGAGCTGTAGCTCTCCGCCATGTAGGCGCCGACGAACGACTGGTGCCATTGCGGCGTCCAGTGATGTTCGTAACCGGCGTTCACTTCCCAGGCCGTGGTCAGGAAGCAGCCCGTGGCAGTGCCGGCCGCCAGCGTGCCGCCAGCGACGCAGTCGCTGCCGATGCCGAAGCCCTGATTGCCGCCTTGCAGGACGTTCTCACCGGCGTTGGAGCTGGCGTTCCAGAGGTACTTGGTGGCACCCTGGGTGTAGTTCACCTCGGCAACGAAGTAGTCGCCGGGCGAGATGAACGGCGTGTTGATCTTGATGCCGCCGCCGACCACCCAACCCCACTGATCGTCCGGATGACCGGTGATCGGAGTGGCGCCGTAGTAGGCCGGATTCACCATATGACCGGCGCCCATCACCTGGGCACTGCCCCAGGTCTGGTCGACGCGCAGGTTGCCGATGATGTCGGGTGACTGCCAGCCGCCGTAGCCGCTGCCGCCACTGCCGTTCGGGATGTTGCCGTTGGTGCCCGGGGCTGCCGGACCACCAAGCGCGCCAGCAGCGCCGCTGGCGATGATGATCTGGCTGTTACGACGCTCTTCGGCCGAGATCGTGGCCGACACGCCGCCACCGAGCTGAGCCGTGTAGCCCCAGATCCAGATGCCGCCGTCGCCGGTGTCTTCCTGCGGCAGGTTGCCGGCACGATAGAGCAGTGCCGCTGCCGGATAGAAGTCGAAGAACGACACCGCGAGACCGGCGGTGAAACCGGCCCACTGCACGTAGGCGCGGTTCGAGCTGAAGTTGCTCGAGGGCGCTTCGAGGCCGGTGTTCTGCGACGAGATGCCGACCGCGATGTAGCCGCGGGCCACACCATACGCCGTCTGCTCGCGGGCGTCGGCCGTGATGTAGCCGCGTTCACGAGTCCAGAAGTTGTTGGTGTAGCGGTTGTTGTAGTCGGTCGCCGTGAAAATGCCGGTCGACGAGTTGCCGTTGATGCCGTAGCTGATTTCGCCACGCACCCAGCCGCCGATTTTCAGGCACATGTCGGTGCCCGGCATGTAATAGAACCCGGCGCCGTACAGGCTGCAGATCTTGACGTATTGGACCGGCCTTGCCTTCACGGGAAGATCGGCGGCCTGACCCGCCGTGGCCCCCGCGGTCACCGCGACCAAGCCGGCCGCGGTCCCTAGGAGGGCCCTATTCAGTAGCTTCATATCAACCTCCGTTTATGTCGTTTACATCCGATGTTTACGATCCGCGGGAGGGTCGCGTTTTCCCGATCACAGTTCGGTCCTGTCGTTCTCCTAGCCAAAGACATTGATTCTCTTGCTCTCCCCCCTATCCGCAGGGAACAGATTACCGACTCGATCCCCACTGCCAATGCAAAAAGCCGCCGCCTGCGCCCGGAATCGTAACTATTCCGTGGCCCGTAGCATAAATATCACATATACACTCTTTAAGAGAGTAAATTGAATATAAATCTTCGAAAAGCTGCATTTCCCCCTCGCAATCGGCATTTCGCGGCCATCGCAAAGTCTCGCGGGCCGTGCTGGTCCCGGAACCACGGCTCGCATCGTGCGGTTACCGACGGAACCGTTTGGCCGGAGCAATGTCTGCGACAACAGCACGGCTGCGCGACAGCGCGGCCCGTTATTGGGAGGTCCGCCGGTCGCTGCATACGCCGGCCTCGTGGCGGAGCCGTTACGGCCTCGACTGGACCAACTTTTTCATCGCCGACGTGCAGACCGGCTTCGGCACGTTCGTCGCGTTTTACCTGGCGCATCTCGGCTGGTCGAAAGGCGACGTCGGCATCGCGCTGACGACCGGCACGCTGGCTTCGGTGATCATACTGCTCCCGGGCGGGGCGCTGGCCGATGCGGTCACCTGGAAACGCGCCCTGGTCGCGGCCGGCATCGTCGCGATCGGCATCGCCGCGCTGATCCTGGCGCTGGCGCCATCGTTTCCCGCGGTGCTGGTCGCCGAGCTCCTGCACGGCGTCACCGGCGGCGTCATCACGCCGGCGATCGGCGCGATCAGCCTCGGTTTGGTCGGGCGGAGCGCCATGTCGCTGCGCACCGGCCGCAACTTTCGCTACGCGGCCGGTGGCAACGCGCTCACCGCCGCCCTCATGGGTATCGTCGGCGCGTACTATTCGGATAACGGCATTTTTCTCGCCGCTGCGGGCCTGTGCATCCCGGCGCTGATCGCGCTCGCCTTCATCCGCCCGGACGAGATCGACTATCGCAAGGCGCGCAACGCCGCCAAAGGGCAGGACGCGCACAACGCGCGGTTCCGCGATCTCGCCAGGAACCATCCGCTCCTGCTGTTCACCGCCGCGCTGGTGCTGTTTCAGCTCGCCGACGCGTCCATGCTGCCGATGATCGGCGAAAACCTCGCGGCCAGCACCAAGCAGGAAGGCTCGCTGTGGATGTCGGGCCTGATCATGACGCCGCAGATCGTGGTGGCGATCTTCGCGCCGTGGGTCGGTTATCACTCGGAAAGCAAGGGCCGCAAGCCGCTGCTGTTGATCGGCTTTGCCCTCGAGCCGATCCGCGCCGCCGTGCTCGCGTTCAGCTCGAGCTACGCCTTTCTGATCCTCGCCCAAATCCTCGACGGCGTCAGCGGCGCCATCATCACCGTGCTGACCGTGCTGGTGATCACCGACCTGACCGCCAACAGCGGTCGCTTCAACTTCGCCCGCGGATTCGTCGGCGCCATGAGCGGGCTCGCCGCCTCGGTCAGCACGCTTGCCACCGGCTATCTGTTCCAGGGTTTCGGCACCGCCACCGGCTTTCTCGTCATCTGCGTCATAGCCGGCGCCGCAACGGCGCTGCTCTGGCTGTTCGTCGCGGAGAGCAAGCCGGCGAAGTATGAGGATTGATCAAACGCGTCATTGCGAGGAGCCCGAAGGCGCGACGAATCTGCGTTCGCAATGACGACAGGAGTTGCGCAGCGATCAGCGTTAGATCCGCGGCCCGCTCAATCCACCTTCAGGTGCGCGAACTGCGCCACCTTGACCCACTTCGCGGTGTCCTCGGCGATGAACTTGGCGACCTCGCCGGGCGGGTTCGGCGGCATGATCTGGGTGCCGAGGTCGAGGAGTCGGCCCTTGACCTCGGGCGCGGCGACGACGGCGTTGATCTGTTTGTTGAGCGCATCGATGATGTCGGCCGGCGTGCCCTTCGGCGCGCCGAAACCGATCCAGCCGAATGCCTCGTAGCCCGGCAGGAATTCGGCCATGGCGGGGATGTTCTGCAACAGATCCATGCGCTCGGGCGTGGTCACCGCCAGCGGCCGCAGCTTGCCGGCGCGGATATGCGGCAGCGACGACGGCGTCACGTCGAACATCACCTGCACCTGCCCGGCCATCAGGTCGACCAGCGCCGGCGTCGAGCCGCGATACGGCACGTGAACGAGATCGACGCCGGCCATGAACTTGAACAGCTCGCCGGCGACGTGCTGCGGGCCACCGATGCCGGCCGACGCCATGTTGATCTTGCCCGGATGCGCCTTCGCATAGGCGATGAATTCCGGCACGGTTTTCGCCGGAAACGACGGATTGACCTCCATCACCAGCGGCACGCGATCGACCAGCGCGATCGGCGCAATGTCGTGGACGAAATCGAAATTGAGCTTGGTGTAGAGCGCGGCGTTGATGGTGTTCTGCGAGTTGATGAGCAGGAGCGTGTAGCCGTCCGGCGCCGAACGCACCACCGCTTCGGTGGCGATGTTGCCGGTGGCGCCGGGCCGCACGTCGACGATGAATTGCTGGCCGAGTTTCTGGCTCAACGGCTGGGTGATCAGCCGCGCCGTGATGTCGGACGAGCTGCCGGCGGCCTGGCCGACGATGACATGCACCGGACGCGCCGGGTAGCTTTGCGCCTTGGCCATGCGAGCGGCGAACGGCAACGCGGCGGCGCCGCCGGCGAGACGGAGAAAGGCGCGACGTGGAAAGCTCATGCATCGACTCCAGCTGCGATCGCGACGAACATCGGGCCGCCCGCTTGGGGCGATTTCGCCGCAGCCGGCCGGTTTGTCCGGGGCCCTGGCATTTGTTAGCGGTTGGCGACCGCAAGACCATACCGCAAGACCATGATGTCGGGAGTATCACGATGCAGCCGCACCGCAAAGCCGCAAGGCGCCGTGTCCTCGTTGCCGCGGCGCTGTTGGCTGCTGTGCCGGCCGCGTTCATCGCCGCTGCCGGTGCGGTGGCGCAGGCACCCATCGGCTCCTTCGCCGGCAAGACCATCAATTTGATCATCGGCTTCGGCCCGGGCGGCGGTTACGACATCTGGGGACGGCTCGTCGCCGGCCATATCGGCCGGCATCTGCCCGGCAATCCGGCCGTGGTGGCGCAAAACATGCCCGGCGGCGGCAGCTACCGCGCGGCGAGCTACATCTACAATCAGGCGCCGAAGGACGGCAGCGCGTTCGCCATCATCGCCCGCGACGCCGCGCTCGGTCCGCTGACCGGCCAGCCCGGCGCGCTGTTCGACGCCACCAAATTCTCCTGGATCGGCACGCCGGCGACCGAGACCAATGTGTGCATCGCCTATCACACCGCGCCGGTGAAGACCGCGCAGGACCTGATGCAGAAAGAGCTGATCGTCGGCGACACCGGCCCCGGCACCGGCACCCATTCGTATCCCAAGGCGCTCAACGCCATTCTGGGCACCAAGTTCAAGCTGGTCGGCGGCTATCCGTCCTCGGCCGACGTGTTCCTCGCCATGGAGCGCGGCGAGGTGCAGGGCATTTGCGAAAGCCTCGACAGCGTCAAATCGCGGCGGCCGGACTGGATTTCGTCCGGCACCGTTGCGGTGCTGTTTCAGGGCGGCGCCAAGCCCAATCCTGAGCTAAAAGGCGTGCCGTTCGTGGTCGATCTGGCAAAGCGGCCCGAGGACAAGCAGGCCATCGCGTTTCTCTACATCGGCCAAGGCATCGGCCGGCCGTTCGTCGCGCCGCCCGGCCTGCCGCCAGACCGCTTGAAGATGCTGCGCGATGCCTTTGACGCCACGATGAAAGATCCGGCCTTCATCGCCGAAGCCAGGCAGCGCAAGTTCGACGTCAGCCCGGAAAACGGCGCGCACCTGCAGGCCCTGATCGACAAAGCCTACGCCACGCCGCGCGAGATCATCGAGCGCATCGCGAGCTTGATTAAGTAGGGCGTTCACGCCGCGCGGACGCTGGCGATGAACTTGTCGACCTTGTCGTTCACCATGTCGGCCTCGCGCAGGAGGCCCTGCATCTCGGATTCGGCGAGCTTGGAGGCGTCGTCGGTCTGATTGGCGGCGACGCGCAGCCGCGCCAAGATGTCGACGACCATGGCGACACAGCCGCGGGCCGACTCCGCGCTCTCGGCGATCTCGGCGGTGCCGGCGGCCTGCTCATTGACGCAGCCGGAAATCGCCTGCGACAGCTGCTCGACGTTCTGCATCGCCTTGACGATCGAGGCGATGCTGCCCGCCACCGTCGCGCACGACGATTTCACCGCCTCGATGCGCGCGGTGATCTCCCGCGTCGCCCGCTCGGTCTGGCCGGACAGCGCTTTGACTTCGGACGCGACCACGCCGAACCCCCTGCCCGCTTCGCCGGCGCGCGCCGCTTCGATGGTGGCGTTGAGCGCCAACAGGTTGGTGCTGCCGGCGATGTCCTGAATGAGACCGACCGCGGCGTTGATGTCCTGCACTGCTTTAATCAATTGCCCCATCTCGTTGTCGACGCGATGGGTTTCCGCCGCGGTGAACTTGACGAATTCGCCCGCCTGCGCGACCTGGGCGGCGACTTCCGGAATAGCCTGCGAAATTTGCTGGGCCGCGCCGGCCACCGTCTGCACGCTCGCCGACATGGTTTCGACCATCTGGGTCATGTCGGTGGATTGATCGCGGGTCGCTTCGGCGTTCCGGGCGAGATCGGCGGCGCTCGCCGTCACCTTCTTGGCGGTGCCGTTGAGCCTTGCCGCGATCAGCTTCACCGAGGCTTCGAAGTCGGCGGCGAGCGCGTCCATCTCCGCCTTGCGGCGATCGGCGTGACGCTGCTCCTCGGCGCGCTGGCGGCCTTCCAGCTCGCGGATTTGCGCGGCGTTCTGGCGAAAGACGGTGACCGCCTTGACCATGCGGCCGATTTCATCGGAGCGGTCGGCATAACCGATATTGGCGCCGAGATCGCCCTTGGAGATCGCCAGCATGTTGTTGGTGACGTTGCGCACCGGCCGCACGATCGACAGCGCCACCAGGATGCTCAGCAGCACGCTCAAGGGAACGACGAGGATAAAGGCGCCGATCAGCAGCGTGCGGCTCTGCCGCGCCGACCGCACCATCGACACGGCGAAATCCTGGCTCTCCATGCGGATCGCTTGCGCGATCTGGTCGGTGTCCTTGGTCATGGACGACAACAGGTCGTCGACTTCGCCGAGCATCATTACCGCCATGCTCGGCTGCACCGCGCCCATCTCGATCGAATCCTTCGACAGCTTGCCGAACTTGCGCCAGCCGTCGCGAACCTTCTGCAACAGCGCGCGCTCGTCGGCGCTCAGGTCATTGCGCTTGAGCAAGGTGTCGATGCGCCACGAGATGTAAGCGTCGCGCGCCTGCAGCTCGGCCTCGGCCTTTTTCAGGGTGGCGCGGTCGACGCCGCTGTTCATCCACGACACGTAGCGAAACAGCAGAAGCTGCGTCTCCGACAAAGCGTCGTTGAGCCGCTCGACCGCGTTCCAGGTCGGCAGCTTGGCCCGCGACATGGCGTCGAGCCCGGCCGCCGTGTCATTGATGAAGAGAAAGCTGCGGACGCCGAGCACGAGCAGGCAGATCAAAAGCAGGCTCGGCGCGGCGAATGCCTTGACGACGATGGGCAGATTGACGAGCCGCCGCAGCATGGTGAACGAGCGCCTTTCCGGCGCCGGGAAGGAGCCCGGTCAAGACATCGAAGCGCCGCGAAAGCGGCGGACGTTCAGCGATATACCCCCACGCCGACGAAATAATCGCCCATCCGCTGGACGTAGCTCGACTTGGCCTCGATCATCTTGGTGAGCGGATTGGGCCATTTGTAATCGACCCAGCCGCTGCCTTTCATGGCGAGGTCCGACAGTTCGCGGATGAGAAACTTGCCGTCCTGGTCCTTCAGATCGATCAGATTCTTGCCGACCAGCGCCGGGTTGGCGCCGTGGGCGACGCAGTCGGTGCCGTCGAGCTTGTAGACGAACGGATAGAGGTCGCGGTCGTTGAAGGTTTTGGCGGTGACCGCCTTGAAGGTGGCGTCGGCGCCGTCTTTCCGGAACATGATCTCGACGCGCTGGACCATGGCCACAGCCTGGTCGCGCGAGCCATGCTCCGGCTCGGCCCCGACAGCAACGACGCTGCCGGCAAGGAGCGCGGCCAAAAGTGCACAAATCCTCAGCATGATCGCTCCCCTCACAGCGGGATTCGTCGGCACTGTCTGAAGATGCAATTCTGCGGTGCACATTCGAACGACAATCCTAAGAAAAGCTTAATTCTGGCCCGCGCCGGCGTATTTTGGGTTGTACTCGTAAACGGCGGGTTGCAGAGATCGAAGACGCGCATCGAAGGCCCCGCAATGGCGGTCGGCCGATCGGTCGCGCGCCGCGCAGCGACCAAACAAACGGCCGGCCACATGGAGGCATGGCCGGCCGCTTGATGTGCTCAGGTGTGCCGCAGGAGCGATCTTGTCTCTAGCGGCAAAACGTTGCGGACAGATTTAACAATCGTGCAAATCTGTACCCGTCGGCGTCTCTGAAGCCTGCTTCTGGTCACGCGCGATCGGATCGCGAAATCCAGGCTCCATGGTACGGCGCCGCCGCGTCAACCGCGCGAGCTTGTCGGCGAGCTTGAGCCAATCGTTCGCCATCACCAGCAGGCGGAATTTATCGGCGATGGTGGCTGCGCGTGAGGCAAGATCCATCAACGAGCCCGCATGCCGCCGGTACTCGGCTTCCTTACTCTCTGCACTCATCAGGTCCCGGTCCCCGTTCGCCCCGAACGCCCCGGCCCCTGCATACCCTCGCCTGCCATATGCCGCAGCAATTGAGTCGATCCAAGGGCATTTTTGCGGCACCGCAGCCGGCGCGGCCGGGAGCCCGCGCATAAGCTTAATGCGGAACCGTCACAATGGAACTCGGTGACGAAGCAATCTTCAATTGGGGTCGCCCGCTCCGGGAACGAATTAACGATTCCGTCGTTGAAGCGGCGCACAGGGGCCGAGAAATTGGGGATGTGAACCCCATGGCCAGAACGGACGACGTCAGGACCGACGAGTATCGCGATCAAGCCGCAGAGTGTCTCGATAGCGCCAGAAGCGTGGCGGACGCGAAAGCGAAGCTCGAATTGCTGGTTCTGGCGAAGGGCTACCTCGACCTCGCCGATCTCGTTGAGGGTTCCGCGAACGAATACGGCGTGATCGCCCGTTGGGGCGGGTCCGACGATTGATCGTCAGCTGAGCAATTCCTCTACCGCGCGCGCAGCTTGCGCGATGGCGAGGTGCGCGTAAGCATCGCCGGCAGCGTCGGTATTGGCGATGGCGACGCGGCCGCAGCGTTGGCGCGCGACTTTAAGAACGCGATCTTCGTAGTCCGCGCCGTCGAACAATGAATTTTCCACATAGCTGTAGCCGTGCGGCCAGCGATTGACGGTGATCGCCGCAATATCGCGCTCGCCGTCGAAGCCGCCGGGACCGAGCATGCGGCCCAGTTGATCGCGAACGCGGTCCTCGAAGTCCGCAAACGTCATGGCGAAAAGCTTGGCTTGCCCGATATGGAATTGGGCGCGCGCGTCGTGGCCCGAATTCGGCGCGCCCGGCACGTGCACCATATGGATGACGATCGGCTCGTCCGGATTTTGCGAATGGCGATAACCGCCCATGCTGACCGGAAAGTCGAGCGCAGCCTGGCTGAAGAACGCCGTCGGCGAGGAGATCGCGGAGACTTTGCGCTCAAGCCAGGGCTTCCAGTGGCGCGTCGCCACATTGACGTAGACGAGCGGCGTCTTGACGTTTTGCGCCAACGCCTGGCGCTGCGCGGCCGGCAGGTCGGGCATCAGGTAAGGGATCATCATGTGAAAGCAGGCGAGCACGGCATGCTTTGCCGTCACGCGGTGCGCCTCTCCGGCGCGCACATAACCAACAGTGACTGCGTCATCCGACTGACGAACATCGATGACGGTGGAGTCGAGGCGGATCCGGACGTTGCGGCCATCGCGATCGAGGCGATCGTAGTCGAAGCCGGCAAGAACGATGTCATCCATCGTTCCGCCCTTCGCCACCCCGGGAACGAGCTTGCGGACCAGAAGACGCGCCAGCGCGGCGTTGCCGTCCGGGAAGTGATAAATGTAGGGCTCTTGCCATTCCGGATGGTCGGCGGCGGGGAGCCCGAGCCCATCGAAACCCGGATAGCCGAAGTTGCGCAGATCGAACGCCGGCACCGCGTCGCAGCCGAGGCCGAAAAAGCCCAGCGGACGGCCCTGAAAGCAGTTGGCCGCTTCCGCGCTGCAGCCGCAAAACCGCATCAGATAGTCGCGATAACTCGTGCTCCGCAAAATGCGCAGTTTTTCCTCGACCGGCCGGCCCGCCAGCGGATCGCGGCCGGCATCGTAGAGTGACAACAATTGCTGCTTGCCGGCGTCGGCTATCGGCACCGCCGCAACGAATTCCCGGCGTGCGGCGGCCCCGTCGGCGCCTTGCAACAGCGCGTCGCCGGGGACGACCGCATCGCGGCCGAACGTCTCGCGATCGAAGAACACGCCGCGCGACAGGCCGAGCGAAGCATAGAAGTTGTGGTCGAATGCGGTGGCGAAACGGTCCACATCGACGCCGAGCTCGTGCAGCAGGTCTTGCGCAACCTTGCTCCACAATGTCTTCGGCGATTGGATCGATTGGCTGCCGCCGTAACCGATCAGCCTGCGCCCACCGAACGTGAATTCGTTGCGCTTGGCGTGGCCGCCGAAATCGTCATGGTTGTCGAGGATCAGGATCCGAGCCTTCGCCCCGGCCGCGCGCCGATAGAACCAGGCCGCCGCAAGTCCGCTGATGCCGCCGCCGACAACGACCAGATCGTAGCGCTCGTCGACTGCAGCGTTGTCGACACCAAAACGCCGACCTTCGCGGGCAAACGCATGCGCGACTTCGAACGAGCCCGGATGCTGCCCCCGCATGCCGGTCAGGGCCGGCGGATAGCGCGCCGGTTCGGCAGCCAGTTGCGCCGCAGGCGTCAAGCCCGCCGCAATAGCCAGCGCCGTACCGTTGAGGAAATCGCGTCGCGTGATCGAAGGCATGGGCCGGTGTAACATTCTCCGCGCAACGCCGCGAGATCGGTTGTTGTCCGCCCGGGAGGCAGGATCAGCGCGCGAGCGCCGGCAGCGAGACGCGGATGCGTTGCGAAAATTCCGGCTCCGGCGAACTATCGGCCGCCTCGATGTCCCTGTTGATCAGCGAGCGCCGCCGCAGTTCGTCGAACGGCACCGACGTGTCGAGGCGCCCCGAGGCGTAGAGGTAGCTGCCGATCAGCCCGTTCAACAGGTGGCGGATGTCGAACCCGCCCGTCCGCCCGGCGGCGTTGGCGTAGCGGATGATGTTGATGGTGCAGCTGTTAGTCAGCAGATTGTAGAACTCGGGCCGGTCGGCGAGTTCGTTGATCCGCTGCAGATAGACCAGCAACAACCGCCGTGCGCTCGCCGGCGAGGTATTGATATGAAACAGATATACCGGCTCGCCGCGGTGGATGGCGCGCACGCCAACGAGATCGCGCTCCTCGCCCACCACGTAGATCAGCTCGAATTGCTTGAACAGCGAGGCGACCGGCTCGAAGCCGCGACCGACCTCCGGCCTGGTCTCGATCGAGATGCTCAAGGGCGAGGCGTTGTCGAAGATGAAGCTGACGAAGGTGTGCGCCACCGGCCCTTCCATGAAGTAGGACACGTAAAAGTCCAAGCCGGTCAAATGCGAGAGATCGACCTCGCGCTCTTCATAATGCGGGGTGAAATCGTTGCGGCTGCGGTAATCGAAGTTGCGGACGCCGGTGATGCGCACGTGGTCGCCGTCGACGAAGGCCCGCGGCATGACGGCGACTTCCGGGCGCCAGTTGCGATCGCCCGTGGGAGCGATGGTGATCCACCAGGCAATGACACCGAGCACCAGCGCGGCCGCCACGACCGGCATGGCCCGCCGGCGCGACAGCCAGAACGCCCAGATCGCAAACGCCGCAAATGCCACCGCCAGCGCCAGCCGCAGCGTGGGCCATGGCAGGTTGGAAAAATAGATGGCGAGCGCCGTCCAGGCGATGACCAGAACCTGGACCAGAACCGCAAGCCCCGCGATCAGCCAGCGCAGCAACGTCCTCATGAGACGGCCATATTACTGGATCGCGGCTGAAAGCTCGTGTTAGATTGAACGAGGCTCGCAAGAAATTTTCATGGCGTGTCACTGGCGCCAGCCCCGATTAGCCGAGCCGATAGGGTGAAACGATGCAATCCAGGCGTTCGTTTCTTCATCTCGGCTTCGCCGCTGCGGCGACGCTCGCCGTGTCGTCCGCTTCTGCAGCACCCGCGTATCACGGCTCGCCCCGAGGCGGCGGCACCGTGACCGCGCGCGACGACGCGGCGCGCACCTTCACGGCGGCCCGCCGGCGCCGGGCCTGGACCTACCACGTCACCGACAAGACCCGATTTATCATCGCCGGAGGGGAAGCCTCGTGGTCCGACGTCAAGGTCGGCACCCGCGTGCAAGTGCGGTGGCACCGCGCCGGCACCCAGCGCGTGGCCGACGTCGTCGCCATCAGGACGCGCAAGGTGCGTTGAGCCGTTCCGCCTGGCGATGTTACGTCAGGACACATTCATCGTGAGCCGCAACGACAGCGCCCCTTGGGCTTCGCTGCACGGGATCGGAAGCGGCCTTGCGGCGTTGTCGTCCCATGCGAACCCTGACCCTTTGCTGTCTTGCCATGGTGATGGTCGCGCCGGCGTCCGCCGTAGCTGCACCCGCCCGCGACGATCTGCGCAACATCATTCCGCACGATTGGCGTGCGGTGCCGCCGCCCCAAGGCGCGAACGCCCGCGGTTTTGAATCGCCCGACGGCAACTCCAAGATCGTCCTCTATGCGAAGCCCGCGACGCGGCCGGTTGCCGCTCAACTGGCCCGGCTGAGACGGGTGCACCGCGGCGACATCACCTACGAACGCGAGGGCCGAACCTGGATCGTGGTGTCCGGCTTTTTCGGCAACCGCATCTTTTACCGCAAAGCGATGCTCGCCTGCGGCGGGGCCGCCTGGCACTATCTGGAGTTCGAATATCCGGCCGCGCAAAAGCGCGCCTTTGATCAATTCGTGACCCGCTCCTCGGCGGCGCTCGGCGCGTACGCGGCCAGCGGCTGCCACCCCGCTACTGCCGCGACACGCAGCCGCTGCGCCCGCCCCACCGGCCCGGTCCGGCAAGGAAATCCGCTAATGCGCGCCGTTGCGCAGCGTTGCGTCCGCACCGTTGCGCAACGCTGCGCCGCCAAGCGAGCCGCACGCCGCTTACACTCAGAGCTGAATCTCGATGTCGCAGACGAGGCCTTCGGCGCGCCAATCGAAATGCAGTTCGCCGCCGAGATCGAGCTTGATCAGCGTTTCCATCACGTGCGTGCCGAAGCCGAGACGGGTCGGCGGCGCGATGACCGGCCCGTCCGTTTCGGTCCAGCTCAGCGACAGCCGATCCTGTGAGCGCCGCACCCACGCGACCTCGACATGGCCATCGACCACGGACAGCGCGCCATATTTCGCCGCGTTCGTCGTCAGCTCGTGCAGAACGATGGCGATCGCCTGGGCCACTCTGGGCTGGACCGGAAGGTGCAATCCGTCCACGCGCGCCCGCGGCCGGTCATGCTCGAGATAGGGCGCAAGTTCCTGCCGCGTCAGCGTGGCCAGGTCGGCGCCGAGCCAACGGGTTTGCGCGAACAGCCCATGGGCATTGGCGAGCGCTTGAATGCGGCCTTCGATGGCGCGTTTGAGGTCCTCGGGAGTGCGGCCTTGCGACAAATGGACGACCGTCTGCACGGCCTGGAGCACGTTCTTGGTCCGATGCTCGGCTTCGCGGGCCAGCATGGCGATGCGCTCCGCGCTGCGCTTTCGCCCGGAAATGTCGCGCGAAATCGAGGACGCCCCGACGATTTGGCCGTCGAGGTCGCGAATAGGCGAGACGCCGAGCGACACATCGATCAGGCTGCCGTCCTTGTGCCGGCGCACGGTATCGAACGGCTCAACGCGCTCGCCGCTCCGGATGCGCTCCAAGATGTCGATTTCCTCGTGATGCCGCTCGCCGGGGATGCACGCCGCAATCGGCTTGCCTACCGCTTCCTCCGCGCTATAGCCGTAAAGGCGCTCGGCGCCGCGGTTCCAGGTCGTGATCGTGCGTTTGAGATCGGTGCCGACGATGGAATCGTTGCTCGACTCGACGATGGCCGCGAGCTGCCGGGCGCGCTGCTCGCTGTCGCGCAGCGCCGCTTCGGCCTGGCTGCGCTCGATCAGGTCGGCGGCCTGCCGGGCCAGGACGTCGAGTGCGCGCAAGGCGCGTTCCGACGGCCGATGCACCGCGCGCCAGTGGGTCGAAATCATGCCGAGAAGGCGGCCGGCCCGCGACACCAGCGGCGTCGATTGCACGGCGCGAATGCCCGATCGGCGATACTCGTCCGCATCGGGGGTCCCGACAACGAACTCACTTGTCTCGACGTCCGGCACGATGATGCGCTGACCTGCCGCCAGAGCGGCCGCACAGCTGCAGCCGGAGTCGAGCCGGACCCATTCCCAGAACACCGCCGTTTGCGGATGAAACCCCTTCCAGGCGAGCAGCCGCAGCGCGTTCCGCTCCGGGTCGAACACCTGCATGCTCGCCATGTCGCTCGCCATCAAGTCGGCGGCAGCATCGAGGATGCGGAGATAAAGGCTATCGAGGTTGCTCTCCTGAATGAGGAGCGTGCTGATCTCCTGGAGCCGCAGGGCTTCGTCGTGTTCGGCTCGTTTCAATGCAGCGCCATCGAACGCGTGCTGCCGACGCGAATTTTCGTGCGTGAAATCGTCGAGACTTTCGGTGAAGGCGTAGCTGCGGGCCAGCACAAGCCAGCGCCGCTCCATCTCGCGTAAATCGGCCTTCAGCGCCGGGTCCGACGCCGCCTCGGCCTTTTCCTTGGCCTCGGCGGCGCGTTCATGACAGTTCCGCACGTGCTGACTGAGATCACTCAACATCTGGCTGGTCGCGTTCATTTCGCAGCAAGCGTAGCCCGGATCGGGCGCCGGCGAAATCCGGACGCCTCGGCCTCCGCGCGCCGAAAGTTCCACGATCCTGCCGGGCATCGCCTCCGGCACGATTGGACAGGATTTGTGCCGTCAACATGGCCAACCCGCCGCGCCGCTTCGTTCCTTTCCAACGCGGACGAATAGTGTGAGCCGTGGTATTGGACCGCGCCATGCAACGGGTGGCCGTATTCGGAAATGCCGGAGGCGGAAAATCGGCCTTGGCGCGGCAATTGGCCCGGACCACGGGGCTGCCGCTCCATGTCATCGACCTGCTGCAGTTCAGGCCGGGCGGCGCTGCTGTCCCTCACGACGAGTATGTGGCGTTGCACCGCAGCCTGATAACGCAAGATGCTTGGATCATAGACGGCTACGGCGACACCGCTACGGCTTGGGAGCGGTTCGGCAGAGCCGACACATTAGTCTACGTCGATTTGCCGCTTTCGGTGCACTATTGGCGCGTGACCAAGCGCCTGATCAAAGGCTTGTTCGCCGATCCGCAAGGCTGGCCGAAGGACAGCCCGCTTTGGCGCAGCACGATGTCGAGCTACAAGGTCATACCGCTCTGCCATCGATACGTGACGCCCAAGTATCGGCAACTCGTCGCCGATGTGGCCGGAACGAAGCGCGTCCACCATCTCACCTCGCCGCGGGCGATAACGGCATGGCTCGATGCCGTTCGCAATGAATGCCAAGCCGGCAAGCAAGCCTGATCCGCGCGACATGCTGCAAAAATTCAACGAACGACACCGCCGGCCCCCCCCCCGGCAAGGAGCCGATTGCTTGGTGGCGGCAGGACCCTATAGCCTGATCGGGCCGCAGCAAGTCCGGCAGCCCAGGGGCGGCACACGTGATGGGGAGGTGTTTCATGCAGGTCGTGCGGCCACGCCCGGGTGCCCTGCGCTTCCTTCTTGCACTTCTCGGTGCAGTCCTGGTGCTAAACGGCGCCGTGGCGCCGGCCGCGGCGCAGTCCGATACGTTCTATAAGGGAAAGACCGTCTTCATCTATATCGGCTTCGCGCCCGGCGGCAGCTACGACTATTTTGGCCGCCTGGTCGCGCGTTACCTCGGCCGGCATCTGCCGGGAAACCCCAACGTCGTTGCTTCGTCGATGCCCGGCGCCGGCAGTTTCACCGCCGCCAACTTTCTTTATTCCCGCGCACCGCGCGACGGCACCGCGCTCGGCATCGTCAGCCAGACCATGGCGATCGAGCAGGCGCTCGGCACGTCGGGCGTGCAGTACAAGGCATCGCTGTTCAATTGGATCGGGCGGGCGGCGTCGGTCAACGAGGTGTCGTTCACCTTCCACACCTCGAAGACAAAAACCATCCAGGACGCGATGACCAACCAGACCGCGATGGCGAGCACCGGCGCCGGCTCGCCGTCCGAGAGCTACCTGAAATTGCTCAACGCGGTGGCCGGGACCAGGTTCAAGCTCGTCGGCCCCTACCCGGCGTCGAACGACGCCATGCTGGCGATGGAGCGCGGCGAAGTCGACGGCGCGCTCACCTCCTACAATACGCTGCAGGTGGCGCGGCAGGATTGGCTCAAAGCCGGCAAGCTGAACATCCTGGTACAGTACGGCGAGCACTCCCCGGACCTGCCGAACGTGCCGCTTGCCGTCGAGCTGGCGAAGAACGACGAGGACCGCGCGCTGATGTCCTTCTATGTCAGTTCGGAACAGATGGGGCGATCGTTCCTCGCGCCGCCTGACCTGCCGCCGGAACGCGTCGCCATGTTGCGCAAGGCCTACGATGAAACCATGCAGGACGCGGAGTTGCTGAGCGATATCAAGAAATCGCACGTCGAGTTCAACCCGATGTCCGGCGACAAGGTGCAGCGCCTCGTGGCGGAGACGACGAGCGTGTCGCCTGCGCTCGTGGCGCGCATCCGCAAAATCCTGGATGTCGGGCGGTGAACGGCTGGCGTGAAGCGCGGCTGGTCTGAGGCGCGCGCAACGGCGCGATCACGAAAACGTCCGAGCTGTCGCGATTCAGGAACAAGCGCTCAGCTTAGAAATCGTTCCGGTCTATGAGGACCACGCGCAAAGATGCGCGCGTAAGGACAGGCCTGCAGCCGCCGCAGGCGGCGCGCGAATCATAACACTGCTTACAATTGTTGGAGCGGAGTTCCGCATTCCATTTCGCGGAACGCGACCGGCACGTGCGCGGTTAGCAACACTGGAACATTTCTGCATGTGGACTGGTCAGCTCACCGCCGATGATGACGAACGGAACCGCGCCGCACGGCGCCGGCGTCGTTATCTGATTGGCGCCGTCATCGTGCTGTGTCTTCCGCTCGCGTTCGTGGCGTGGCTCTGGCTGTGGGCGCTGCACGGCGTCACGTTTCCATCCACGGCCGAGCTGACGTCACAACGCATGATCGCCCTCGAAACCGCCGACGGCCAGGCCTTGCTGCCCAAGGGCCGCCTGCAATTGCTGCCGCTTGCGGCCGAGGCCATGCCGCCCAACGTCGTCAATGCCGTGGTGAGCATCGAGGATCGGCGCTTCTATGAACGCGGCGCCATCGACGCGCGCTCCATCGTGCGCGCGCTCGTCGACAATTTCCAGGCCGGTCATGTCGTTGCCGGCGGCAGCACCATCACCCAGCAGCTCGCCAAGACGCTCTATCTGCAGCCGGACCGGACCTACAAACGCAAAGTCCAGGAAGCGGTGCTCGCCTTTTGGCTCGAGCGGCATCTGACCAAGAACCAGATCCTGACCAGCTACCTCAACAACGTCTATCTCGGCTCCGGCGCCACCGGATTCCCAGCCGCCGCGAAACTCTATTTCGGCAAACAGGTCGGCGAGCTCAGCCTGCCGGAAGCGGCGATGCTGGCGGGAATGATCAACGCGCCCAGCAAGCAGGATCCACTGCGCAATCTTGCCGCTGCGCGCAGCCGCGCCGGGGCGGTGATCGACGCCATGGTGGCCAACGGCAAGATCAGCCAGGCCGATGCGCTCGCCGCCAAGCTCAATCCGGCGACGCCCAATCCGACGCAGCTGTCGCCGACGGCGGGCGGCTGGTTCGCCGATTGGGTCTACCGCAGCGCCGCTGCCGCCGTGCCCGCGCACTCCGGCACCGTCACCGTCCACACCACGCTCGATCTGCAGCTGCAGGAGCTCGCTTCGAACGTCATCGAATCGACGCTCGCCTCCGAGGGCCGCAAGATGCACGCCACCCAGGCCGCCCTCATCGCCATGCGACCGGACGGCGCCGTGCTGGCGATGGTCGGCGGCCGCGACTATTCCGACAGCGAGTTCAACCGCGCCACCCAGGCCAAGCGCCAGCCGGGCTCGGCGTTCAAGCTGTTCGATTATTACGCGGCGCTGCGCCATGGCTACTCGCCCAACGACACGGTGCTCGACGAGCCGCTCGACATCAAAGGCTGGGAGGCGAAGGATTATGGCCGCAGCTATCACGGCCGGGTGACATTGGCGGCGGCGTTCGCCCATTCCTACAATGCCGCCGCGGTGCGGCTGGCGCAGCAGGTCGGCATTCCCCAAGTCATCGCCGCAGCGCGCGACCTCGGCCTGCAAGGCCGGCTTGCCAACAACCCGAGCCTTGCGCTCGGCACCTCGGAAGTGACGTTGCTCGATCTCACCAGCGCCTATGCGGCGGTGCGCGCCGGCGCCGCTCCGGTCGAGCCATGGGGCATCGCCAGCGTCAGCCTGGCCAATGAGCCGCGCGCGATACCGATCGGTCATACGCACGCGCCGCAGCACAGCCTCGGCCAATATCAGAGCGAGCTGATCGGGTTGCTGCGCGGCGTCGTCGAGCACGGCACCGGTCGCGCCGCGGCGCTGCCCGGCTTTGCCGCCGGCAAGACCGGCACCGCCCAGGATTACCGCGACGCCTGGTTCGTCGGCTTCAACGACTCGCTCGTCGTCGGCGTGTGGGTCGGCAACGACGACCACGCGCCGATGCAGCGCGTCACCGGCGGCTCGCTGCCAGCGGCCATCTGGAAGAAATTCATGGAGCAGGCGCATCCGGCCGCGACGCCTGCCGACAATTCCGCCCAGTCGACGACGCTCGTGGCGAAGCAGCAAACGAGTGAGGCGACGCCGCCCGCCAACAAAGAGCCGCAGCAGCCAAGCGGGCTCTTCAATCAGAACACCGCCGGTGCGGCGGGCGCCAAGTGCGATATAGCGGTCTGCCAGCGCTCCTATCGCTCGTTCCGCGCTTCCGATTGCACCTATCAGCCCGACGCCGGCGGCCCGCGCCGCTTCTGCGGCCGGCAGGACGAACGCACGGCGGACACTGGCGGCGGCGAGCGCGAGTCGGCAACGCCGTCGAAGCCCGATCGGGCCAGCGCGGCGCGGCCCACACGGTCAGCGCAACAGTCGCGCGCGCCAAACGAGCAAAAGACAAACAGCCGCGATACGGCGCAGAACACCGAGCAAGATACGGCGGCGCCGGGCGCGGCAGGCGGAAAGTGCAACGTTGCCGCCTGCCGGGGCTACAGCTCGTTCCGCGCCTCCGATTGCACGTACCAGCCGTTCGGCGGCGGTCCGCGGCGCGCGTGCGGCCGCCAAGACGAGCGAAAAGACGAGAGGACCGCGCGCAAGCCGGGCCGCGACCGTGACAACGAGCGGACCGCAGGCAGGCCGAGCCGCGACCGTGACGGCCCGGACGGCCCGATCTTCGACAGCCGCCGCGCCGATTCCACCGCGGACTTGCCCGAGCGCGACGGTCCCATCGGCCGGTCGCCGCCCGGAGGCTTTTTCGGCTTCCCGCTTTTCAATCGCGGCAACGACGACGGCTGGTAGGTTTCCGGCTGGGGCGCGGCGCGGAGCTTGTCATCGGGCCGCATTTTGCGCGGACCCGCTCGCGCCTTCGACCATCATACCTGAATGATCTCAGCAGGCCGGCTGGCCGGCGGCACCACACCCCCACGGTTTGTATTTAATGCCCTTCGTCCGCGGCCATATTTTGTCGGCATCCGCCTGATCGTCCACGTTGGCACTGCAACTGATGATCCGGCACTCCGTCAAATGACCGTCTGCGCAGTTGTGAAATGCATTCGTCCGCGCCTCTTGCTCGCTGTCGGCGCCCCACACTCTGCCGATACCTTGTTTGCTGTTAAAGCCGCATCCCCATCCGGCCCATGCGGAAGTACTGTTCGCAGCAGCCACAATCACGGCTCCCGCCACGAGAAGTCCTTTGTGCATTTATGCTGCCCCATCGCTGAACTGCCCCGCACTATGTTATTTCAACAGGGACCCCCTGAAAACACAAAAGGACCGCCGCTTTCGAAAGGTCCCGCTGGGTGGGGTGGACCATGTCCGTTGCTCAAATTGTCACACGGGACGACGTGCCTTCACGGCGTTCGCGCGCGCCGCGTAGGTAATGCTGCCGTCGCTGTTCGCCGGCAAGGCTGCTCGTACGATCTCCTTCAGGCGCCGACGGTCGGCGTCAGGCAGGCTTGCGACGATCATGCCCTGAGGGGTGAAGGTTGGCGTTTGCGAGCGCCAATACTCCTCGAAGCTTGCAAACGTCAGCGTGACCTCGATCGAATGGGCGGCAATCGCTGTTAGCCCAGCATTCGTGAACAGGGCGCGCAACGCGTCCACGCTCGTGTCGTCAGCGCCTGGGATGCGCGGCATCGCCGCACCGATCCGCTCGAGCCCGAGCCGCAACGGCCACGCCGCACTGCGTCCACCGGCGAAATCCCAGACGTAGCCCGCCACAAATCCGCCAGGGCGACAGACGCGGCGCATTTCGGACAGTGCGCGGGCGCGGTCCGCCATAAAATTGATCGCAAGCGCCGAGGCGACGATGTCGAACGCGTCGTCCGCAAACGGCATCTCTTGTGCATCGGCGACGCGGAGATCGACGCGTTCTGCCGGCAAGTGGTGGCGCGCATAATCTATCTGACTCGCTGCGGGATCAACGGCAGTGACGGTCGCCGGCGCGCAGCTCTCCAGCAGCAATTCCGTAAACGCGCCGGTGCCGCAACCGACGTCGAGCCAACGGGCGGCTTGCGGCGCCGCCAGCCATTGGAGAAACGCCGTGCCGATCGCACGGCTCCAGCGGCCCATGAAATGTTCGTACGCCCGCGCATCGTCGAACGCGACTGCTGCATCCGCCATATGATCATCCCCTCGAATGCACTCTCGTTATGGCACTTAAGCGGGTGCAGCCCTGCGCCGGTGCGGAGTGGCCTATGATGAAGCAGTCATCGCCCCTCTTGGACGGGCATGGCCAGCAGGAGGACCGTTGAAATTCCTATCTGCCCGCTCGCGCATCGGCCGCGAAACGTCACGGGCGCAGGCGATAAACCGCGCCACGACCGGGCTGAGGATACGGTGTTTGATCGTCACAACGTTGATCGGCCAGGGCGGCGACGACAAATCGACCGGCAACACCTTCAGCGACGTAAAATGAGCGACCGAGCGCGGAATGGCGGTGAGGAATGCGCCGCGCCCGAGAAAATAGGTGATGACGGAAATCGACACCGTGACCAGGTTCGCTTTCGGGATGGGCAGGCCGCGCCTCTCGAACGCGCGCGCCAGGATGCGGTAATTCCCCGTATCCGCGCTCTGCATGATCCAGGTCTCGCCGGTCAGTTCGGCAAGATCGATTTTTCGCCGTCGCGCCCACTTGCTCTGCGGCCCGGCCACGACCACCAGCCGATCGTTCAAAAGCGGTTCGATGTCGAGGTCGTCGGTCGACGCGCCCTCCATCGAGTCGCCGCCGCGCGCCATGATCAGGTCGTACCGTCGATCGCGCAGCGCCTGGAGGTCGCGCGTGGTGGAGCTCGTTATGACCTCATCGAAATGGACGACGACGTTGGGATTTTCAGCTACGAACCGTTCGAAGATTGGCGGCACGATCGAGTAGGCGATGCCCAACGGGCACGCAATTCTGACTTCCCCCACGGTCGGATCGGCGAGCTGCTTGATGTCTTCGACGCTTTGCTTGAGTTCGTCGAACACGATCAGCGTGCGCCGCCGCAGCGCCTGGCCGTAACGGGTCGGCTCCACCCCCTTCGAATTGCGCTCAAACAGCCGGACTCCCAGGACGTGTTCGAGGTCGGCAATGATTTCAGATACGGTCGGCGTCGCGACGCCGAGTGCGCGCGCCGCCATGGCAAGGCTGCGGTGCTGCACGACGGCGAGAAAGACATGAAGCTGCCGCAACTGCAGCCGGCGGCCGATCTGGGCATCCCAATCGATCTTTTGCATTAGGTATTTCCCTAAAGTCCATTAGGAAAATAGTGCATTCACCTAATACCGGGTCCCGGCTAGGCTTGCAATGAAGCGCACCGCTATTTGCGCGAACCGCAGTGCGGCGGCGCATGGGAGCGAGAGCCATGACACCTTCCCGTCGCCAGTTGCTCCGCGTCGCTGCCGGCGCCGTCGCTTTGCCGGCCTTGTCCATGGCGGCACGGGGCCAACCCTACCCGGCCCGGCCCGTGCATCTGATCGTGGGCTTCGCGGCAGGCAGCGGTCCCGACATCGTGGGCCGGCTGATCGGCGGATGGCTTAGCACCTTGGCCAGCCGGTCGTGGTCGAGAACCGGCCCGGTGCCGCCAGTGCGCTTGCCGCGGAAGCAGTCGTGCGCGCTGCAGCCGACGGCTATACGCTGCTCCATGTCACGGTGGCCAACGCGATCAATCCCGATCTCAACGGCGGCGCCTCTTTCGCTCGCGGCATCGCGCCTGTCGGCAGCATCGCCAAGGCCTCGTTTTTTGTCGTCGTCGATTCCTCATCTGTTTTCAGCGCCGTTCCGCAGCTCATCGCCTATGCCAAGGAAAATCCGGGCAAGCTCGCCATGGCCTCGAGCAGCACCGGGACCGCGCCATATCTGGCCGGCGAACTCTTCAAGATCATGAGCGGCGTGGATATCCTGCACGTGCCCTACCCAGGCACGCCGCAAGCTGTGACCGATCTTCTCGCCGGCCGGGTGCAACTGGCCTTCGCCGATCCTTCGGCGATCCCGCTCATCAAAGCCGGCAAGCTCCGCGCCCTCGCCGCCACGGCCGACGCCCGGCAGGACATTTTGCCCGACGTGCCGCCGCTCGGCGATTTTGTCGCGGGCTACGAGGCAAGCACGTGGCACGGCATGGGAGCGCCCGCCAATGTAGCTCCGCAGATCGTCGCCCAGCTCAACCGAGGCATCAACGCGGCCATCGCTGATCCGGCCATCAAGGCCCGATTGGCCAATGTGGGTTTCACCGTAACCGGCGGCTCGCCTGCGGATTTCGGCAGTCTCATTGCCAGGGAGATTGCCAAATGGCGCACCGTGACCAAGGTCGCCGGAGTGAAAGCGGATTGATGAGCGCGCCCTTGCTGGCGACGATGCAGTAGGGCTGCGATTTCGGGCCGCTCGGCGAGGCGAATCCCTCGACTTTGAGGCTTGCCGGATCGAAGTGACCGAGATAGCCGCGGGCGAAATCGGTGTACCAGATCTGATCGTCCGGCGTGATCGCGATACGCCGCGGCCGTGCGGCCGGATCGGGCAGTGCGAATTCCACGATATGCATAGCGCGGTCGATGGTGGCGATCTTAGGCGCGCCGAACTCGACGAAGTTGACCGCGATGCCGTAGGGCCGCGCATGCGCGGTCGGCGGCTGGGCGAGCTTGATGTCGCTGGTCGCTTCGTCGCTTCGCCACTTCACCTTCCCGAACAGCCGCGTAACCCAATGAACAGCGGCTCATAGGTTTTCCTCCGAATACGGCGAAAGGCCACCCTTGCGGGCGCAGCCGTAATCTTCGCACAGATAAGAGAGGTCGCCCTCGCACCGCCGGCGCGTGATCGGACAAATCAACGATGATCGTCCCTCGTCCCGTTGCGCAGCAAGCGGAGCGTCGGCGACGGCGTTTCTTTGCGTATGGGTCATGGTATCGGCTGCCATTTTTGATGAACAGGATCGCTGCTCAGGGGCACAACGCGGTTCACATCGGCTTGCGCCACGGCAACAGCATCGACACGCGCTGCCGGTAACGGCGGTATTCGTCGCCGAACACGTCGATCAGATCGCGCTCCTCGAGCCAGATGCCGACGAAGATGTAGGCCGTCGTTACCGCCGCAAACGACAGATGGCCGACCGTCATGGTCGGGGTCACCCAGAACGCGATGATGAAGCCGAGATAGAGCGGGTGCCGCACGAAGCGGTAGAACAACGGCGTGCGGAAGCGCGGCGCCGGCATGGCGCGGCCGGCGAGATTGTTCGCCACCTGCTGGACGCCGAACAGCTCGAAATGGTTGATCAGGAAGGTGCTGGTCAATGCGATCAGAAAGCCGACGAATGACAGCACCGTCAAAGCCGCGGCAAGGCCCGGCGCGGCGACCTGCCAGACCGGCGCCGGCATCGGACGCCACTGCCAGAGCAGAAGCGCGAGCGCCAGGCTGGCGAACAACACATAGGTCGCGCGCTCGACGGATGGCGGCACGAACCTGGTCCACCAACGCTTGAACTGCGGCCGCGCCATGACGCTGTGCTGAACCGCGAAGATCGCCATCAGCACGAGGTTGACGATCAGCGCCCGCATGGTCGGCTCGGCGGCGCCGCTGTCGATGGTCTTCGGCACCACCATGCCCTCGACAAAGCCGATGGCGTACAGAAGGGTGACGGTAAACACGAGGTAGGCGACGATGCCGTAAAGCAATGCGACGATCCGGCCGATCGGGCTGCCTTGACCGCGCGCGTCGTCGCTGAGCGCTTGAATCTGAGTCATCAATCCTGCTCTCCGTCCAATCAGTGCAATTTTCCGGCTTTTGATCTGCCGCATGGCATGCATCGGCATTTGCAGAGTGCCGTGGCCGAGGCCGCAAACAGCCTTGTGCCGCATCGATACGCGATGCGTCGCCGCGATGCTGTGCTGTACGTCACTTGCGCCAGGGCCTGACCGCGCGGACGCGGCTCGCGGCTCGTCATCGGGCCGCGCTTTGCGCGGACCCGTTAGCGCCTTCCCCCATAAGTGCGGCGCCGCGGGAATAACCACGCGCGCCAGGTGTTCGGTTAGGGTGCTTCAAGCTTGACCGCGACAACAACGCTGGAGGAGGCCACGATGAGGAGCCTGAAAACGCTCGCTGGTTCCGCAATTGCGCTTGGCTTGGTGTCGACCGCCAACGCCCAGCAGCAGCCGCCACAAGCGCCGAACATGACGTTCTTTGTGACCAGCGTCGGACCGGGGCATGGCGCCGATCTTGGCGGCCTCGAAGGGGCCGATCGCTACTGTCAGCAAATGGCCGCCAGAGCCGGCGCCGGCAACAAGACCTGGCGCGCTTACCTGAGCACGCAGGCCGGCGACGGCAAGGCAGCGATCAACGCCCGCGACCGCATCGGCGCCGGTCCTTGGCAGAATTTCAAGGGCGAGGTCGTCGCGCAAAACGTCGATGATCTGCACAGCGATCACAATAAGCTCGCCGTGGACACATCGCTGACCGAGAACGGCCGCAAGATCCCCGGTGTCGGTTTTGCACCGACCCGTCACGATGCATTGACGGGCTCGCAAGCGGACGGCCGCGCCTTCCCGGCCGGTGAGGATCGTACGTGCAAAAACTGGACGAGCAGCACCCAGGGCAGCGCCATGCTCGGACACATTGACCGCCTCGGCTTGCGCGACGATCCACCGTCCCATTCGTGGAATTCGGCGCATCCGTCGCGCGGTCCCGACGGCGGTTGCAGCCAGAATGACTTGCGCAGCACCGGCGGCGACGGCCTGTTCTATTGTTTTGCTGCGCAATAGCCGCGCCGGCGACAAGCTCACTGCGGCTCGACGTCGAGCTCCTTCGCCAAGGTGCGCCATTGCGCCTGGTCGGTGCGGATGAACTGCGCCGTGCTGTCCGGCGTGCCGGCGCCTTCGGTGGCGAGACCGAAGGTATAGAGCCGCTGTTGGATGTCCGGGCCTTTCAGGTAGGCGCCGATCTCGCCGTTGAGCCGGGCGATGATCGTCGAAGGGGTCGCCGCCGGTGCGACCACGGCGAACCAGCCGTTCATCACCACGCCGGGCGCGAACTCGCGCACCGCCGGCAGATCGGGCAGCGCTGGAAACCGCGACGCCGAGGTGACGCCGAGCCGGCGCAGCTTGCCGGCTTCGACCATGGCGCGCGCCGCCGCGATCGAGCTCATCAGGACCTGGACCACGCCGCTCGCCGCATCCTGCGTCATCTGCGCCGAGGAGCGATACGGCACCTCGACCAGGCCAAGGTCGGCACGGCGGTTCAACAGCTTGGCGGCGAACGCGGCGGCGCCGGCGGTGTTGTCGAACCCGATCGAGAGCTTGCCGCGATTGGCTTTGGCGTAAGCGAAGAATTCCGGAATGCTGGTGACCGGCAGCTCGGCATTGACCGACACCATCTGCGGCCCGAGGCTGCACACCATCGCCACCGCCGTAAAGTCGCGCCCGGGATCGTACGGCAGCGTCTTGAACGACACCGCGTTGATGCTCATTCCCGACGTGTTGGTGAACAGGAGCGTATAGCCGTCGGGCGTCGACCGTGCGACCGCCTGGTGCGCCAGAATTCCGGACGCGCCGGGCATGTTCTCGACCACGACCGGTTGGCCGATATGCTCGCCGACGGCGCCGGCGACCAGCCGCGCCATGATGTCGGTTGCGGTGCCCGCCCCGGTCGGCACGACGAGCTTGATCGGCCGCGTCGGCCACGCCTGTGCAGTCTGTGCCTGCGCACTGACCGGTAGCGCGGCAATGACACACGCCAACACTAAGCTCAGCACGCGTCCCATTCGTCCCCTCCTCGATCGTCGCTTTGCATCCATTCGCTTGGCGCGCCGCGACGCTGTCAAGCTCCGGCGATCTCGACCGCTTTGATATGATCGGCCAGCACCCCCGCCAGCTCGGACGGCGGCAGCCGGCCAAATCCGCAATAGGCGCCGAGCCCGAACGCGGGCAGAAATTTTCGCGCCACGGCGAGCCGCTCGGCAAACGTCCCCATGTTGTGAATGGCGCCGAGATAGACCCGCGCGCCTTGCGGCTCGAGCCGCTTGAGCGGCGCAAAGAATGCGTCGTCGCTGCGGTCGAGCACCGGCAGATGAATCCAATCGACGCGCCGCCCCGATGCCGCGACGAAGGCATTGGCGAGCGTCACGGCTTGTCCCAGATCGTCGGGCGCAAACCGCGGCCAGCCGCCGAGTGTGCCGAAACAGAAGTGATAGCCGAGCGCCACCGCGCCGGGGATTTGCGGCGACAGCGCCCGCACCTCATCGAGGTTGCGCTCGATCGCGCCCGCGATGGGATGACCCGGAATGGCACCATAGGCGTCCTGCAGCTCGGTGGAGCAGTCCCATTGCAGCGCCAGCTCGTCGTTGGGAATTTTTGCAATAATGGTGGCGATCTCCGCCCGCGTCGCCGCGGCGTAGCCGGGCCTGATCTTCGCCAGATCGTCCCGGTTCGGAAAGATGCGCGGCGGCAGCACGCTGTTGACCATGGGAATCGACACCTGGAAGCGCAGATGTTTCGGCAGCACGCCGCGCTCCTTGATGACGCGGAAGACGAAGAACGAGTTGATCGCGTCGCGCGCGTAGCCGAGCCGCCAGCCGGGATCGCCGAAGCGCACGTCCTTGACGCCGTCCCTGACCTTGAAATGCCAGGCATCCGACGCGTTGCGCGGGAATTGCCGCTCCACGCCGTTTTCGTCCGGCGCGGGCCGCTGCACGATCTCGAGCTCCGGATGGGCGGCGAGCACCTGATAGTGCACGCGGCTGATCCAGTGCCGGCGCGGCCCGACCTCGCCGTCCGGCATGGCGGCGAGATATTGGCCGAGCGGCGCGCCGAAGGTCTCAAAAACCTCCTGCGGCGTATCGAGCGGAACGCTGCCGACGAGATGAAGCTGACCGGGCACGTGGGTATCCTTTATCTATCGTCTCGGCGTAGTGCATCGCCGGGCAACCGTAGCCCGGATTGAGCGCCGGCGAAATCCGGGGCAGCGGGCGATGAAAGACGATTGACCCTGCGGGAGTTGATCGCTGCGCACGGAAATTTTCCTAAAATGCGCGTCTAACCTTTAGCGAACGCACACAACTGCAAAGCTAATATCTGTCCGTTCGCCGCACGCGCGAAAGGAAAGCGGGATGCTGCCGAATTTGTCTACGCAGTCCCACCCCTGGCTGTTGCTGCTGATGCCCCTCTTGGCATTCGTGTTCGCCCTGCTTTTATGGGTTCTGCTGGTTTATGCGGTCAGCAAATGTTTTCGTGACGATGATCCGCGTCGTTTGAAAACGGCGATCGCGCTCACGATTGTTGCTGCCATGTTCCCTGGCCTGTGGGTGCGGGGCTGGAATGACTTGCTGTTGTTCGGCGCTATGGGCGTGATGATCGCATCCTTGACGTTCGGCCTTGTTTACGTGTTGCCGCGGGCGCGGGCGGCTCGGCCGGCTGAACGTGAACGATTCGATGGCCTAAAGGAGATTTGCCTGGCTAGCGTCACCGCTGGGTTCGCGCTCAGCCTGGCAAGCGCGGTTGCAAACATCCTGCGCTTCGACGCGCAGCCAAGAAACTTGGCGCTCAACCTCGGCGTGGCCGCCCTGATGCTCTGGCAATCCGGCTTCTGGCTCGGCCGCGCGAGCTTGCACCTGCGAGGGCGAATCGATGACGGCGCCTCTCTGCGCCGCGAAGCATGGGAACGATGAGCTCCGCTTTTTACAGGAGCGAGCGACAGTCGCAGACACGGAGCGTAGCCAGTGCAGTGGAATGACGTCCTCTTGATGACCGGAGTCTGTGCGGTGGTCTGCGGCGGAATAGCTTCTATTCTTTACCGATCCCGCGGGTGGCGGCTGCGGCAGCCAACCACACATCTGACCATCACGAGCCGCCTCGAGAGTCTGCGCGAGCTTGGTGCCGTGGCGCTCTTCTGGGCTGGTATGGTCTTGACGGAAATGGGCACCATCGCCAATCAGATAGAGCGTGGCGCATCATCCCAAAGACTTGCATTCAGCCTGGCCGCCGCCGCCGTTTCGCTCCTGGTCTGCGGCGGCGCTCTCGGTCGCCTCAGCCTGCGCTGGCAGCTGCAGCTTACGTCCGCGACCGCCCGCCTCATAAACGGTAGCAACGTCGGCCGCCCAACGTAGGCGGATCACTGCGGCTTGATGTTGGCGAATTTTATCACCTTCGCCCATTTGTCGGTCTCGTCGGCAATGAACGTGCCGAACTCGTTCGGCGCCATCGCTTGCGGTTCGACATCGAGGCCGAGCAGTTTCGCTTTGACATCGGGATCGCCGATGGCGGCGTTGATGCAGGTATTGAGCTTCTCGACAATCGCGGCCGGCGTTCCCTGCGGCGCGCTGATTCCGAGCCAGCCGCTCGCCTCGTACCCCGGCACGAATTCATCGATCGCCGGAACCGCCGGCAGCCGGCTGGAGCGCGCTTTTGTGGTCAGCCCAAGGGCGCGCAGTCTTCCGGTCTGGATGTAGTCGCCGAGCGAAGCGACCGCGGCGAACGTGAGGTGCACCTGTCCGCCGAGCAGATCGGGCAGATAGCTTTGCCGATAGGGCACGTGAACAAAGCTGGCCCCGGTCATCATCTTGAACAGTTCGCCGGCGAGGTGGGCCGGACTGCCAATTCCGGGCGACGCCAAATAGACTTTGCCGGGATTGGCTTTGCTGTAGGCGATGAACTCCGGAACGGTCTGCGCCGGGACCGCGGGATTGAGCGCCATGATCCACGACGTCGAACCGACGAACGCGACCGGCACGAGGTCGCGGGCCAGGCTGAACGAGAGGTTCGGGTAGAACGTCGTGTTGATCGCATTACCGGCAAGCAGCAGCAGCAGCGTATAGCCATCCGGCGGCGCTTTCACCACGAACTCGGTGCCGATGTTGCTGTTGGCGCCCGGCCGGTTCTCGATCACGACCGATTGCCCGAGCCGCTCCGCCAATGGTTGCGCAATCAGCCGCGCGTCGATGTCAGGGGCCAGACCGGCGGGCAGGCTGACGACGATGCGCACCGGGCGCGACGGATAATCGAGCGCGCTCGCCGTGCGCGCGGCCAAAGACAGCACGCCCAAAGACAGCACGCCCCCAGGCAGCGCGGCGGTCCCCAGCGCCAGCCGCAGCAATTCCCTGCGCGCGAAATCGACCATGGCTCGCCCTCTCCCGCGATTTTGTTCCGCTTTATGCTATCCCACGATCGCGCGCGCGAGAAAGCGACGCGATGTCGGCAAGCGGCGCATCGTCGCTGAATCCGGATACGGTCAAACCGGCCGCGGATTGAGAACGAGCTTTGCGGCTTGCTTTGGATTGAAAAGCAGGCTGCCCATCATGGCGCAATTATGCGTGCAGTGGCATTCGCCGCGCTCGATTGAAGCGACTTGATCGCGGTAAGCTTGGCTGCGCATGATGTCTGTCCAGCTCTGCGTCTTCACGTTGCCGACGGCGTCGAGCATCTCGCAGGACGACACCCGCCCGTCGCCCATGACCACCATGTGGAACTTGCCGGCGTAGCAGGGCGTAACTTGCCGCTGCTCTCTGAGCGTGCGCAGCGACGTCGACCACAGCAGCCTGTGATAGTTGCGTAGAATGCGGGCTGCCAGGACATTCTGACCGTAATCGTAGGTCGAGAGAATTTCGAACATGTCCGGCGCCATACGCTCCAGCGCATCCAGCGGCGGCAAGCTCACCGACCCATCCATCGGATCGCCGCGCAAAAGAATGATCGAGTGAAAGTCGACGCCTCGTTCCCGGACCAATCGCATCAACGGGATGATTTCGTGGATGTTGTGGTTCGTGACGCAGGTATTGATCTTGACCGCGATGCCGCCGACCGCGCGCACCTTGGCGTAGCAGTCCCACACCTCATGCCAATTGTCGGGTGCCCCGCGCACCCTGGCGTGAGTTTCTGGCAGGCCGTCGAGGCTGAAGGAGACTGCGATCTCCGCCCGGGTTTCGGCCTTTATTCGTTCGAGTGCCGGGATCAGCAGGTCGGGCAGCGATCCGTTGCTGGGGATTTGCACCACCTTGGCATCGAAAGCCGCAACGATGTCGGCGAGATCCTTGCGCAACGACGGCTCGCCGCCGCCGATGTCGAGCCAGAACAACGGTCCGATCTGGCGGGCGATCTCCTGGAATTGCGCAAGCTTCAGGTCGCGCTTGGGAGAGAAGTCGATGAAACAGTGCTCGCAACGGAAATTGCAATGGTTGGTCACATGAATGATCAGGTGCTGCAAGTTTCGCCGCAGCAGATAGGCTCCGAAGGCGCGCGCAAAATCCAAGCCGGGTGCCATAGACCATTCCCAGATGTGACCTGTGCCATCGGGCGAGCAGAGTTGCCCCGTTGCGGCGGTTATTCTACCATAATCCCACGCGGGGGGGCTTGCCAGTGTTTGAATCGACCGCGTGGCGGGGAACTTATCAGTCGAGCGCGGTCATCGTTCCGTTCAAGGACGGTTTCGACGCGCTCCCTCGCTGTCTTGCATCCGTGTTTGCCGGGCTGCCGGACGGCGCACGCGTGATCGCGGTCGATGACGGAAGCTGCAGCGATCCTGCCTCGGCTCCCGTGCTCGCATCCCTGTTGAAGCATCCCACCTTGGTGCTGATCCGCCACGACCGCAATCGGGGCCCTGCCGCCGCACGCAATTCCGGCCTGCAATGGTGTCGCGAGAACGGCGTGGATACCGTCATCCTGCTCGATGCCGACTGCGTCGCGCCGGCGGATTTCGTGCAATGCCACCTTGCGCATTATCATGCTTACCGCGAGGCATTGGCCGTAGCCGGCGCGATCGAAGGATGCGGGGATGGGATTTGGTCCGACCTCGACGCAATCCTCTCCTGGTTCACCTCGGTGCCGAGGGGCGACTGCGAAATCCGTTTTCCGTATCACCCGCCGACCACGAACCTGAGCTTCAAGCTGCACGCGCACAGTCGCCGGCTGCTGCGCTTTCAGGAACGACTGCGCACCGGCGAGGACGTGGCCTTGTTCCGAAGCATTCGAAACGCAAACGAGATCGTGCGATTCACATCGGCGCCTTGCGTCCGGCATTTCGACCGCAAAGCGTTTGCGGCTGTGCTGCGCCATCAATATCGCTGGGGTCTCCACACCTTCGCGGTGCGGTCCGGCAGCCTCGATGCGCCGATCCCGGCGCGGTTCGCGTTCGCGCTGGCATTCATTCCGTTGGCGCCCTTTTACGCTGCGCTCGGCACGTGGTTGACCATGCGGCCCTGGCTTCGCCATCGGCGCAGCGGCTGGCCCTTCGTGCCGCTCGTCTATCTCGCTTACCTGATGAAGGCGGTTGCCGTGGTCCACGGAACGATCGTGCGGGGCGCAGCGCTATATCCGCAGGATAACGCCGCCTCCGGATTACCCCGACGGCGGCGGCTTTGGCCCAACGCCACCGCGGACCTGTGACCCAAGGCGGCCGTGACAGCGGCGGCCGTGCGCGTTGCGCAAATCGTCTCTAACGACATTCCTGTCGACACATTGAATGGCTCTATCGGCCTGTCAGGCCGGGGCGGCGCTGTGCCGCGCCCGGACGGGACCGGGCGCGGTTATAAAGCGGATCCTCGACCACTGTAGCCTGGGGGGAATATGAACAGCCGGCCGCAGGTTTCAAAACATGACGAGAAAATACAGGAGGTAGTGCGCCACCAGAGCGCCGGGCAGATTGCAGACGCCGAACGGGTTTGCCGCAGCATCTTGCGTGCGCGTCCCAGTCATCCGAAAGCGAATTTGCTGCTGGGCATGCTCCTCAAGGATCAAGGCCGGGTTGCTGACGCCGAGGCCGCGTTCCGCAGGGTGGTCACCGTCGCGCCCGAGGCAATTGAGGGGCACAATGGTCTCGGCGTGGTCCTCTACAACCAAGGCAAATTCCAACAAGCTGAAGCAGCCTTCCGGCGCGCCCTGTCGCTCGATCCGGACTCGCCCGACACGCTGGGCGGACTTGGCGGGGCGCTGTTCGATCAAGGCCGTTTCGCCGAAAGCATTCCCTACTATCGCAAATCGGCATCGCTGACCTACGGCAATGCGGATTCTACAGCACGACGCGGGCCTGCCGCCCCGCAGAAGGCGCGGCACGACAAGGAGCAGCGCGATTACTTGAGCGGCGGCAATTCGAGTGCAGTCGCGGCCCCCGCGTTCAATCTGGAGGCCGGCGAACGGATTCCCGGCGCTGCGGTCAATCCCGACAGATCCGGCGGTGAGATCGCCGCCCAATGGCGCACCAGCGCGCCGCAAGTCGCTGTCCTCGACAACCTGCTGACCGACGAGGCACTCGCCCAACTCCGTCAATTTTGCTGGCGCTCGACAATCTGGAACCGGGTTTATGAGAACGGCTATCTCGGCTCAATGCCGGAGGACGGTTTTGCCTGCCCCCTTCTCGTACAAATCGCCGACGAGCTGCGCGCCGCGTATCCCGCCATCCTCGGCGATCACCTGCTCACACGCTGTTGGGCCTTCAAATATGACAGCACGCTGACGGGCATCAACATTCATGCCGATTTCGCGGCGGTGAACGTCAATTTCTGGATCACGCCCGACGACGCAAATCTCGATCCCGAAAGCGGCGGGCTGGTCGTCTGGGACAAACCGGCACCACTCGACTGGAGCTTCGACGAATACAACAATCAGGATTCCATGATACGCAAATTTCTCGACCAGAACGGAGCGAAGTCGGTGACCATTCCGCACCGCGCCAACCGGGCTGCCATCTTCGATTCCGATCTGTTTCACGAAACAGATCGCATCTCGTTCAAGGAGGGCTATCTCAACCGCCGCATCAACATCACAATGCTGTACGGCCTCCGCGAGAACGCAGGCTGAGGCTTCACCGCACACGCTGATCGAACAGAATGGCGTGCACCCTGGGAACGCCCGACCCTGACGCGGGCTTGAGCCTTGGGGAACCCCTTGCCCGCCAGGCGATAGCCTTGGATCATGCCCCCGAGCGTCGGCGGGTCGGTTCTTTCGAGGGCTGCAAAAATGTCAGAGCGGGAAGGACGCAAGTTCTTTTTTTTGCTTCAGGCGTTCCTGGCGGCGCTGTTCCTCATCGTTGGCGTCGCCCTTGCCATCGAAGCTGCGTCCGGTGGGTACGGCATAGGGCTCGTCATTGTTACGGTGATGGCCAATGGGCCCGGCTTAGTGTTCTTTATTTTGGCAGCGCTGTCCGCCGCGACAGCGGTGCATTTGCGGCCGTGAAGCTCGTGACCCGGGACACGGCATGACGCTCCGTCCGGCGGCACGTTTGGAGTGCCCACAAGCGGCTCGGCTCAGGCGCGCGCAGGTGCGCGGCGGCGTGAGGCGATGCTAGGCCATTACGGGCACCACCGCTGGCGACACCATCCCTACTGATTTGCCGACAACGGCTCGGGCCTGATCTGGGTTGGCCGCAGAGCGGACAAAAGCCATCGCGGACGTTCTGATCCCAACCATCTCAAGCCAAAAAGCCTCGTCTTAAGGGCGAAATTGTAAGCCATCACCGGCCTTTGAGCACGCCTCCTCCGATCGGAGGAGGCGTGCCGTTTAACGGGGCGCAATAATACGACCAATGGGAGGCGCCGATGCGTGTTCATCATGTTGTCGCCGTCGCTGCTGCGGTTGTTATCGCGGTAGCGGCAAAGCTGGTGTTTTCCTCGCCTACGAAGGCGGACGCGGACGTCAACCCCAAGGCCCGCCTGAATGTACTCCAAATGCAAACCGATGAACGGCACATGGCAGTTCAGAAAATACACGACATGACGTTCGTCTTTGCCGACGGGGATTGAGTGCGGAGGCTGGGTAGATCGTCGGTCTGCTCCCCGCGTTTTCCTCGCGATCATCGTGCTTGCACGACAGTCCCTGCCGGCGCGTCAGGGTTGGGTCCGGGACTCGGCGTCCTGCCGCGGCCTTTTCCAACAGCAACAGGTCCGCAACGGATTACGCCAACGGGTCAGGGCTCGAGGAATCCGTGGTGTGACACTGAACCTATTGAGTCGACGCACACTCGGCAAACGGTGATCGAGCAAGGGAAGGAGCCTTACCATGCCTTCGGTGAACGACGTTTATAATCAGCTTCTGGCGGCGAATACCAACCTGACGTCCCTGATCAACGCGGTCAACAATCTCACGTCGGCGGTGGTCACGATCGGCAATTATACCAACCAGGCGCTCTATCTGAACGACCAGCAGAACGTCACCATCATCTGTGCGCTGGAGCACATCTCGAAGAACACCTGCGCGTTGCTGAACGAGTCCGTGCTTCAGACGGCGTTGCAGACCGACATGGCGCACGACCTCGACGGCTTGGAGCAGATCGCTGCCACCGCCAATCCCGCGGCGGCGCTGGAGGCCGAGCGTCTGGCGGCACTCAAGACGCAGATCGAGCAATGCTGTCCGCCGAAGAAGCCGACACCGCCGTGTGACTACAAGCCATGCCCGGCGCCCAAACCGATCGGCCCGCCGCCTTCGGCCGGCAACGTCATTCAGTAACGCAAGCAAACCTATCGGCCATCGGCGCGTCGAGCGTCAGAACGTTTCGCTCGCGCGCGCAGGAGCGGGAGATCGGCGCCATGAGCGCACTTTTTGTACTTTTGCTTTTGATCGGCATGGCCGCAATCGTCTGGTCGGCGTGCTTTGTCGGCTGTGGTTTCGACCCAACGCCAAAGCAGGTTACTGTATTCGACAACTATCAAAGCGCCGTGCGCGACACGCCGGGTTTGGTCGCCTACTGGCCGCTCAATGACACCGCGGGAACCGTGGCCACCGATCTCGGACCGAACCACTTTAACGGCACCTACACCACGGCGCCCGATGTGACGAAGTACGATAATGCTAATTTTTCGGATGCGGCGCCCGGGACGTTCACGCTCAATCAGCCCAACATTGTTGCCGGCGATGTGCTCTCGGCGACCGGTAACCCTCCTGGCGATGCAAATCCCTGCGTGTTCTTCAACGGCGGATTTGTCAGCGTCCCGTGGCAGGCGGCCTTGGGTCCGCCGCTACCCCCGCAATTTACATTGGAAGCCTGGGTCGTTCCGAACTGGACGTCGTTCGACGCGACCAATAGTCGATCCTTCCGGGCCGTCGTCGGCTGCGCCGCGGCAGTCGGAGGGGTGTTCACAGGTTTCACCCTGTATGCCAATCGGGACAATCTTTGGGAGGCTGCGATCGGGATTGGATCGCAGGACGTGCCTGCGACAGCCGGGAGCAATGCGACGCCCGGGAGCAATCAGACGATCGTACAAGGCTCGCTTTATTTCCTGGTCGTGACCTATGACGGCACCACACTGACGCTTTGGGTGAACCCGGCCGACACGACACAGCCGCCCGATGGCAGCGTTGGCGCAAGCGGTTTCATGCCGCTTCCCTCGCCGGTTCCTTTCTTTATCGGCACCGGACGTCCCGATTTGTCGACGCCGCTGTTTCCATTCAACGGCTATATCCAGGACGTGGCCTTCTACAACGTCGTGCTCGACAACCAACAAATCGCCACCCGCTATATGAACGGCTTGGGAATGACGATGTCGTGATTGCAAGCACCGCCGTCCTCGGCGCGCCGCCCGCAGACGCTTCACTCACGCGGCACGTTCGTTTGTGTGACTGATGAGAGCAGCGATAGCGGTACCATGAGCGCATTTCGCGACGGTGCGATCCCGGAACCGCCGCCATGTCCGGTTCTGGCACGTCGCGTCAGTTAGCGATGCCGTGGCTATGTCGCTGATCGGGCTATAAGCGGGCATACGGCGCGCATGCCCAAAACGGCGCTTTTGACCCAAGCGGACCTAAAACCGGGCGGCGAACCCGCCCCCGGCGTAATAACTCGTTTCGGCGGCGTAACCGATGCCGGCGGGCGTCCGCGCTGTGGGCGCACCGATGTTGCCGGTAAGCGAGGGGCCCACGACGCCGGGCACGCTGCCATCGTAGTCGAGGCCACCGAAGCCGCGCAAAGTCACGATCGGGTTGATCGCATAAGCGAGCCCGACTTCCGCGTTGGCGAGCAAGACGCCTCTGCTGTCGCCCGCCGACACGGTGCTGGTGCCATTAAAAATAGCTATCGAAAAATGACTGACGTCTGAACCTGACAGCGACACCGTCCGGCTTGCGCCGCCGACCCAACCGCCGAGGGCGAACGTCAAAGCGCCGGTTACAGGAACGCTGAGATCAAGTCCGGCGCGCGCACCCGCATCGGTCCAACGCAGCGCGGTGCTCGCGGAGTAAGTGCCCGAATTGAATGTCGCGCCGGCAAGGAATTGCGTGAAAGCCTGGGACAGGTTTTGATCGTTGTGGGTGTTGCCGCCGAATACGGCCAGTGACGGCGAAATGGTGGCGGCCCCGAATCTCCGGTCGACCGCGATTTTGCCGTTGATCTGCCAGGCATCGTAGCTGGCACTGAGCGTGCCGGCTGTCGTGCAGGTAAATCCCTGGATGCCCGCGCACAGGAAACTCCCGACGATGGCGCTGCCCGGGTTCGCGCCGCTCAACAGAATCGGCGCCGCATCGTTGATCAGCGTCGATGTCTGGGAGCTTGAACCTTTGGCTGAAACATAGGAGCCGCCGACTTCGAATCTGATACCGGAGCCGGGCATCGTATAACCCAGTGCTCCGCGCACCCCACCGCCATTCAATGTTTGATTAAAGGTCTGCGCCGGACCCAAATCGAGAAACGAAGCATCGCCAATACCATGAATGCCGAGGCCATAGGACGGCAAGCGTACGTTCTCGTACATGCCGTCGACCCAAAAGTACCAATTGCCGGAGGCGGCAGCGATCGGCGGCGCCTTGAGCGGCATGTCTGCCGCGAAAGCCGATGTGCTGCCCAGTGCCGCAAGCGCAGCGGCGGCCAACAAATGCTTGTTCACGTCCAGCTCCCGGTCCGAAGAATCCGACAAGGAGTGTAGCCCCGCAGCGGCCGCGAACCTGTGACCTGAAGGTCACAGCTCGCATCAATCTAGCTGAGGCCCCTCTTCGATAGGAATGCGACCGCGTATTCTTCTTCGGATGTTGGCGGCATGCGACGAGAAATCGCACTCCTGCTGCGTCTGGCCTCATCCCAATCGCCGATTGCGAGACTCGCAAATCGGCGTCTGTTGCTGGCACCTCGCGTCGGCTCGCCGGCAACGCTCTGAGGTCCGAAGCTGGGCTAAAGCGGACCTCCGCCTAACGCACCCAAAGCGACGTTCGTGACCCTTCGCTGACATGGACGGTGCGAGACTGTTGCAGTGCACCCGGCTCATCCGGCGTGGGACCAAGTGCTGTGGCAATCTGTGCCGTCATCGGCGGCAATGCCCGCAAGTAGGGCGTTGGCCATTGACGGTGGAGCATAAGTCCGGCCGCGGGCGTCCCTTAGGCGGCGGCAAATTGCAACGCAGCGATCCGTTCGATCGGTCCGGCTTTTTCATTGACACCGGCTGTAAAAGGCCACATGAACTCGCCATGGACAGTTCGCACCACGCCCGCCGTATCCGTGCGCGTCGCCCTTCGGCGGGGGCGTGGGATATGCGGATGCATTGAGCTAATCTGCTATCAGATCACGAAGGCCCCTGCCGGCAGCGGCGGGGGCCTTGTGCTTTCGGGCCTCCGTCCGTTGCGACACAACGAAGGAGGACAACATGCTCGAACCGCACACCGTGCCCCCTGCGTGCGTCACCGAAGACGCATTCGCGGCCCTGATGGAGATCAGCAAACGTCCGCCCGTCGTGTTCGTCGAAGGGCGCGGCTCCTGGCTGACCGATCAGGAGGGAAGGAAATATCTCGATTTCATCCAGGGCTGGGCAGTCAATTGTCTGGGTCATTGTCCCACAGCGATCGTCACCGCGATCAAGTCGCAGGCCGAGCAACTTTTGAACTGCAGCCCGGCCTATTACAACGCGCCGATGATCCGCCTTGCCGAGTTGATAGCTCGCTACAGCGGATTGCATCGGACGTTCTTCACCAACAGCGGCGCCGAAGCGGTCGAGGGGGCGATCAAACTCGCCCGCAAATGGGGACAGATCCATCGCGGTGGGGCCTACGAGATCGTCACTATGCATCACGGCTTCCACGGCCGCACGCTGGCTGCGATGTCGGCGTCCGGAAAGGCGCAATGGGAGCATTTGTTCGAGCCCAAGGTCCGGGGCTTCCGCAAAGTGAGGCTCAACGATATCGAAGAGGTCGAGCGAGCGATCACGGCCAACACAGTCGCTGTCATGCTCGAGCCGATCCAAGGGGAAGCCGGGGTGTTCGTCGCGTCGGACGCTTTCCTCCGCGACCTGCGCGCGCTGACCAGGCGGCATGGCATCCTTCTGATCCTCGATGAAATTCAGACGGGGATCGGCCGAACTGGAACTCTCTTCGCCTTTCAGCACGCCGGCGTTGAGCCGGACGTGATGGTTCTGGCTAAAGGGCTTGGCGGCGGCATTCCCCTCGGCGCGCTTGTCGCGCACAAGGACGCTTGCTGTTTCGCGCACGGGGACCAGGGCGGCACGTTCAATGGTAATGCGTTCGCCACGGCCGTGGGATGCGCGGTTTTGGAGGAGATTGCCAAGCCGGGCTTTCTCGCTGGCGTCGCCGAGGCTGGTGCGCATCTCGCCAAGCGGCTGACGGAGCTGTCGCCGCAATACCAGTGCGCCGAAGTGCGTGGCCGCGGCTTGCTTCTGGCGCTGAATCTCCAGAGCGAGATCGGACCGCAGGTGGCCGGATTGGCGCTGCAGCGCGGGCTTTTGATCAACGCGCCTCGCCCAGATACGCTGCGCTTCATGCCCGCGCTCACAGTGACGCGACAGGAGATCGATCGCATGATCGCGATCTTGGGCGAGGTGCTCAAGGAGCTCTTGCCATGACCGCGCAGATTGCGATCCGCCCGCTGCGCCTGGACGAGCGCGTGGCCTGGGAGCCGCTGTGGAAGGGCTATCTCGATTTCTACCGGATCACGGCGCCGCAGGAGACCTACGACGCGACCTGGGCGCGGCTGCACGATCCGAACGAGCCGATGTGGCTGCTCGGCGGCTACGTCGACGGCAAGCTTCTCGGCATCGTGCACTACATCTATCACCGCTCCTGCTGGACGATCGGCGACTACTGCTATCTGCAGGATCTGTTCGTGGCCGAGGGCGCGCGCAAGCGCGGGCTGGGCCGCGCGCTGATCGAGTCGGTATACGAGGCCGCGCGCGCGGCCGGCGCGAGCCGCGTCCATTGGCTCACGCACGAGACCAATGCCGTTGCGCGCAGCCTCTACGACACGCTGGCGGACCGCCCCGGCTTCATCCAGTATCGCAAGCTCTTCTGACGAAATTCGCCGGAGCGCTTGATCGTAATCCGCTTCGACAGCATCGAAAAAGCGCAGGCGTATGAAAATTCGGCGGCCCAAAAAGAAGTTACTGCAGCTCGGTTAAAGTCAACTCAATCGCTTTCGTTCATCGTCGAAGGAACTCCAAACTAATATAACTGGCCGGTCGCCAAAGGGAATCTGCGGCCGCCGCTTTGAATATTTTTTACTGCAACTGCTCAGGTCAGGTTTTGGCACCTTTCGTCGGTTTGCCAGCGATGCTCGGAGTCCGCTTTCGGGGGCTTAGCTGCCGTGCCGAGCACGCTGTCAATTGGTAGGGCGCGACCTATCAGACAGCGTCGCGACGCCAGCGGTCGGATAATGCCACCCAGCACCAGACAACAAAGATCGCGGTGTAGGAGGCCCCGCAGAGGCCGCCAAAGGCTATCGTGACCGCCGCGACAGGCCAGGCGCGATCAATAATAAAAACGCCGCCGCCGACGAAGAATCCAAACGAACCGACCATCCCT
>Ga0070741_10003295_pt1 | contig 40490 bp, 39 predicted proteins | sample Coa_R1_4_FD_66440 | JGI IMG/M metagenome (GOLD analysis project Ga0070741, IMG submission 66440) | Surface soil microbial communities from Centralia Pennsylvania, which are recovering from an underground coalmine fire - Coalmine... | ecosystem: Environmental > Terrestrial > Soil > Unclassified ...
CTCGCTCGAACGTGGCCATGACGAGAGTCAAGCCGACGACGGCATCCGGCTGCACCCGCTGTTGTGGGCGCTTCCTTCGGGGCGTAGGTTCCTCGTGTGCGGGCGAACCTGGTCAGGGTGGCGTGCGGTCTCGTGCTCGTCGCCGTTGCCGCGTGCAGCGGCGGCGGCTCCAAGAGCGCTTCGTCGAGCACCACGTCGAGCCAGGGTTCGACGGCTGCGTCGACGTCGACGGGTTCGGGCTCGAACTCGTCCGGGAGCGGCAGCGCCACGTTCGATGCGCGGGGCTGCGCCGCACCGTCTGCCGACGCCATCGGCACGGCGTTCGGCGCCGCGATCACGTCGACCACGCCCGCGGCGGACAACGGCTGTCTCTGGAACGCGGGTGGCGTGACCAGGGGAGTGCAGGTCTCGTACCACACGCCCGCCGACTTCAGCGACGCCAGGCTCGCGGTGCTGAAGACGGGTTCGACACCCGTGAGCGTGCCAGGCGCGAACGACGCGTTCGTCAAGCACCTCACGCTCCCCAACGGCACCACGAACGACATCGAGTACGTGGTGTTCGACAACGGCACGGTCGAGATCGCCTTCACCGGACCGACGGACTTCCTCACGGCGCAGAACGAAGGCGCTGTCACGACGCTGATCGTCGGCTAGCCCCTACGCCTCGGGGCGGCGCGGAGAACGCGGGTCGTCGCCTCCCGTAGCGGGTACCCCTCCCGAATGGTCCGCGACGCCCGCGGGCGGCTGTGGGAGGAGCTCGACCGGATCCTCGCCGCATCGCACCGCATGCCCGTGGCCGACGTTCCCGAACAGGTGGCGTCGGCGGTGCGAGCGGTGGGCGGCGACGCCGTCATCCACGTGGTCGACCTCGAACAGCGCGTCCTCGTGCCGCTGCGCGGCGGTGAGCACGTGATCGACATCGACGGGTCGATCGCCGGCCGGGCGTACCGCAGCGGCACCGACCAACGAACCGCCGGCGCCGACGGTGACGTCATGTGGATCCCGATGCTGGACGGTGCCGATCGGCACGGTGTCGTCCGCGTCGATCTCCCGCCCGACGCCGACGGCATCGAACCGGCGCTGCGTTCCTTGGTGACGATCGCCGCGGAGCTCATCGTGTCGAAGTCGAAGATCGCGACGGCTTCACGAGACCGCGTCGACGGCAGGACGTGACGCTCGCCGCCGAGCTGCGGTGGGCGATGGTGCCGCCCCTCAGCTTCGTGAACGACGTCGTCGAGGTGTGCGCGGTGTTGGAGCCCGCCTACGAGATCGCCGGCGACACGTTCGACTACGCGCACAACGGCGACGTGACCCATGTGGCCGTCTTCGACGCGGTCGGTCACGGGTTGGAGGCGAGCAGGCTGGCGAACCTCGCCGTCGTCGCGTACCGGCACAGCCGGCGACGCGACGTGGACCTCGCGCACACCGTCGCGGCCATCGACCGCGTCGTGCGCGAGCAGGTGGACCCCGAACGGTTCCTGACCAGCCTGCTGGTCGAGCTCGACACGACGACGGGCCGGCTCCGCATCGCGAACGCGGGACACCCGCCGCCGCTGCTCGTCCGGCGGGAGCGTGTGATCGGCGAGGTGCGCTGCGAGCGACGGCCACCGATCGGGTTCGGTGCCGTCGACACCCCGATCACCGAGGTGGCGCTCGAACCCGGCGACCGGCTGCTCCTGTACACCGACGGTGTCGTCGAGGCGCGGTCCGCATCGGGCGAGCAGTTCGGCGTCGAGCGGCTGGCCGACTTCATGGCCCGTGCCGCCTTCAGCGAGGAACCGCCCGCGGAGACGATGCGCCGGCTGATCCACAGCGTCCTCGATCACGAGGCGGGGCAACTCCGCGACGACGCGACGGTCGTCCTTCTCGGCTGGAAGCGTCGAGCGGGTGACAGTGCGGAGTCGTTGCCGGCACGGTCGCCTTCGTAGCCTCGTCGGCATGGCTGACTACGTGGCGCCGCTCGGCGACATCCGCTTCGCGCTCGAACACCTCGTCGACCTCGCCGGCCTGTCGAAGCTGCCGCCGTTCGGGCACGCCGACCCCGAGACGGTGTACGGCCTGCTGGACGAGTTCGCCCGCTTCGTGAGCGACGTGCTGGCACCGATCGATCGCACGGGGGACACGGTCGGCGCGACCTACGACCCGGCGACGTCCTCCGTCACCACCGCGCCGGGATGGCGCGACGCCTACGCGCGCTACGTCGAAGCGGGATGGGGCAGCGTTCCCTTCGAGCCCGACCACGGCGGTGGCGGCTTCCCGTGGCTGGTCGCCATCGTCATGCAGGAGCTGATGACGTCCGCGAACATGAGCTTCTCGTTGTGCCCGCTCCTGACCCAGGGCGCCATCGACATGCTGACCGCGCACGGCAGCGAGGAGCAGCAGGAGCGCTACCTGCGCCCGATGGTGTCGGGCGAGTGGACGGGCACGATGAACCTCACCGAGCCGCAGGCCGGGTCGGACGTCGGCGCGGTGCGTACGCGAGCGGTGCCTTCACCGGATGACGACGGCACCTGGCGCATCACCGGCCAGAAGATCTTCATCACGTACGGCGACCACGACATGACCGACAACATCGTGCACCTCGTGCTGGCGCGCGTACCGGACGCGCCGCCGGGCACGAAGGGCATCTCGTGCTTCGTCGTGCCGAAGGTGCGCGAGGACGGCACGCGCAACGCGGTGCGCTGCATCGGGATCGAGCACAAGATGGGGATCCACGCGTCGCCGACGTGCACGCTCGAATACGACGACGCCACCGGCTATCTCATCGGCGAGCCGAATGCGGGCATGCGCTACATGTTCACGATGATGAACATCGCCCGGCTGTCCGTCGGGCTGTCGGGTCTCGCCATCGGCGAACGGTCGTACCAGCAGGCGTACGACTACGCGCTCGAGCGCCGCCAGGGTCGCGCCGTGGGTGCACCGGCCGGGGAGTCGAGCGCCATCGTCGACCATGCCGATGTGCGTCGCATGCTGCTCACGATGCGATCGCTGGTGGAGGCGATGCGCGGCCTGGTCTACGCCAACGCCGAAGCCGTGGATCGCGCCCGCCACAGCGAGGACGAGACGGATCGCCAGCACGCGCAGGAGGTCGTCGACCTGCTCACGCCGGTGACGAAGGCGTGGTGCACCGACATGGGAACCGAGGTGGCGTCGCTCGCCGTGCAGGTGCACGGCGGCATGGGCTACATCGAGGAGACGGGCATCGCGCAGCGGTATCGCGACATCCGCATCGCCGCCATCTACGAAGGCACCAACGGCATCCAGTCGATGGATCTCGTCGCCCGCAAGCTCCCGATGCGCGCCGGCGCCGTCGTCGACGAATTCCTCCGGACGGTCGAGCAGGCCGATCCCGGCGGGGACTTGTCGGCGGGCTACCGCGATGCCGTCGCCGCGGTGCGGGAGGCGACGACCTGGTTGTTGACGAACGGCGCGTCGGATCCGAACGACGCGCTCGCGGGAGCGACGCCGTACCTGCGGATGTTCGGCATCGTCGCGGGCGGGTGGGTCATGGCGCGCCAGCTGCGCGCCGCGCAGGACGCCGGCGACGAGCGACGGGCCACGTCCGCCCGCTTCTACCTCACGCAGCTGCTGCCACAGGCGCGTGGCCTCCTCGCGGCGGTCACCGCGGGCGACGACGTGCTCTTCGCCCTCACGCCCGACGCGCTCGACTCCCGCCGCTGACGAGCCCGCCGGCTCGCCTCACCACGCGCCTCAGTCGAGGTGGCTGCGATGGCTCAACAGGCGCAGCAGCCGGTTCAGCGGGTGCACTTCGGTCAAGGTGCGGGGTGCCGCCTGCGGTGGGTCGTGCAGCAATTGCCCGACCTCGAACGCGATCGCGTACAGACGGAGACGCTCGTCGCAGCGCGGGTGCTCGAACAGCTGCGGGTAGTCGTCGCGCAGCCACTTCGGCACGTCCTCGTACGCCTCCGCGCGTGTCTGCGCCTCGTAGTCCGCAGCGACGTGGAGTTGCGGGTACGCGCAGAACCGCAAGAGCACGTCGAGCTCGAGATCAGGCGGGGCGGGTCTCGCCCACTCGAAGTCGATGAGCGCGGTCACGCCATCGCCGTCCCACAGCACGTTCTCGAACGTGAGGTCGCCGTGCACGAGCGTGTGCACGTCGAACGGCTCGATGGCGCCGCCGTGGGCGCGGACCCACGCCGCGATGTCGCGGATGGCGCCCGGGTCGACGTGCTCGAACGTCGTGACGCGCTCGAGCGCGGCGAGCAACGGCGCCGTCGGCGCCATGCCCTGGCCGGTGCGGAGGAGCTGCGGCCCGAGCTCGTTGATGTCGCCCAGCCCGCCCGGCGCGGGCGTCGCGTGCAGGGCGCGCAGCATGAACGCCAGCTGGCGGACGGCGACGCGTTGCTGCGCGGGCGACATCGTCGGCCAGCACCGGCTGAGCACGTTGCCGGGGCGGCGGCGAGCGACGAGCCAGTCGAACCCGACGCCGGTGCCGTAGCCGAGGATCTCGGGATAGCCGACCTCGGGCGGGAGATGCGGTCCGAGCTGCGCTTCGCGGAAGAGGCGCTTGTCCGGGCGGCGGTTCACACGGATGGCGACGTCGCTGCTCAGCCACACCTCGTTGGTCACGCTCGATGCCCGTGCCAGCTCGACATCCGGGTCCAGGCCTGCCGCGGTGAGCGCGTGCTTCGCACGCGCCAGCGCCAGTCCCGTCGGTGTGCCGTGCACCCCAGCCATGAAGGCGCCATCCTCACACACCCCTCGTGGGTTCGTTAGGGTCCGAGGGATGGGGAACCGACGCTACGGCCGGTTCGTCGCGGCTGCATTGCTGGTGCTCGTCGTCGCCGGCTTCGCCGCGCCTGCAGGTGCCCAGCCCGCGCCGCCCCTGCCGAAGGCGTACGTCCTCGTCGACGCCGACACCGGCGCCATCATCGACCAGCAGGACGCCCGCGCCATCCACCCGCCGGCGAGCACGATCAAGCTGCTGACGGCGTTGATCGCGGTGCAGCACCTGAAGCCGGACGATCCCATCCCGATCAGCCCCGTGGCGGAGGGCATGCCGGCGCGCAAGATCAACGTGAAGGCCGGGCAGGTGTGGCGCTTCGAGGACCTCCTGTACTCGATGATGATGGTGTCGGCCAACGACGCCGCGGTCGCGATCGCGGAGACGCTCGGTGGCGGCTCCCTCGACGGCTTCGTGCGCCTCGCCGACGACACCGCTGCTCGCCTCGGACTCGAGGACCATCCGATCCTCAACGATCCCGCCGGCCTCGACGACGAGTTCTCGAACAAGGGCGGCGATCGCATCAGCGCCCGTGACCTCGCCATCATCAGCCGCGCCGTGCTGGCCCGTCGCGACCTCGTCGACGTCATCAACACGCGCGACTACGCGTTCACCGGTGGCGACGGCATCGGCCACACGTTGACGAACCATGATCTGTTCCTCGACCTGTATCCCGGTGCGAACGGGTTGAAGACCGGGACGACCGACCTCGCCGGTCACACGTTCGTCGGGTCGGCCACGCGGGGCGGGCGCACGATGCTCGCCATCGTCTTCGATGCCGAGGACTACTACGGGTCGGCCGGCCGGCTGCTCGACCAGGGCTTCAACACGCCGGTGACCGCGGAGACGGGCCTCGACCACCTTCCCGACGTCGTGAACGACGCGTCGTTGCCGCCACCCGCCCCGCCGCCCTCGGTCGCGGCATCGGCTCGGCCCGCGGTCACGTCCGATCGATCGCTCGTCGACTCACCCGCGTTCGCGATCGTCGTGCTGTTCGTCGGTCTGGTGCCGCTGGTCGCGCTCCGTCGCCGTGTCGTGGTACGGGCGGATGCGAAGCGTTGGCGCGCCGCGAGCCCCGACGAGCTAGACGACGTCCCAGACGAGTCCCGACCCCTCGCCGGCCTGGAGCAGGAGCTCAGCCGGATCGTGTTTGTCGATGTGACCGATGAGCCCGTTGTAGATGCCGTAGCCGACGAGTTGCTGTAGGCGCGGTTCGAACCGGGCCGCGATCTCGCGGGGGATGCCGAGCTGCTGGTTCTCCTGCTGGCGGATGTAGCCCGCGCAGTAGTTCATGGCGATGCCGACGCGGCGCTCGTCGGTCGTGTTGGCGCCGCCGCCGTGCCACAGGCTGCCGTGCCACACGAGCACCGAACCCTTCGGCATCTCGGCCGCGATCGAGTCGTAGTGCTGGCCGTAGTTCGGGCTGTGGTCGCGGAGGTGCGAGCCGGGGATGATGCGGGTGGCGCCGTTGGCCTCGGTGAAGTCCGTCAGCGCCCACATCGTGTTGCACACCGTGGGCGGGTGGGGTTTCGGCAGCGGGATCAGCTGGTCGTCGGCGTGGATCGGTTGCGCGGACTCGCCCGGGCCGATGGCGATCGACGACAGCGACGACACGAGGCAGCCGTGGTCGAGCACGCCCTCGACGATCGGGAGGATGGCGGGGTGCACCGGGATCCGCTCGTACAGCTCCCCGTGGACGAGGAGGTTGTAGATGCGCCACGTCTGCACGCCCTCGAAGCCGTTCTTCGCCGGTTCGACCCCGAGCTCCCGCTCGAGGCGCAGGAGGTCGTCGTGGAGCGCGTCCACGTGGTCGGCGTCGATGGCGTCCTCGACGATCGTGTACCCCTGGTCGGCGATCTCGGCGACGTGCCCTCGAATGTCCATCGCTCCCATTCTGGCGTCGCTCACCTCGGCATTTCGAAGTACGTGACGCCAGAATGGGGAGATGTCCATCTACGACGTGCCCATCCACGCACTGGACGGGAGCCCCGCCGACCTCCACGACTACGCGGACAAGACGGTCCTCCTCGTCAACGTGGCCTCGAAGTGCGGACTCACGCCCCAGTACACGGGCCTCGAGCGCATCCACGAGAAGTACAAGGACCGTGGCTTCACGGTGCTCGGTGTGCCCTGCAACCAGTTCGGCGGGCAGGAGCCCGGCAGCCCGGAGGAGATCCAGTCGTTCTGCTCCACGACCTACGGCGTCACGTTCCCGATGACCGAGAAGGTCGACGTGAACGGCGATGACCGCCACGCCCTGTACCGCCAGCTCGTCGACGTCCCCGACAGCGGCGACGGCCACACGGGCGACATCCGGTGGAACTTCGAGAAGTTCGTCATCGCACCGGGCGGGGAGATCGTGGCCCGCTTCAACCCCATGATCGAACCCGAGGCCCCCGAGGTGGTCGAGACGATCGAGAAGGCGCTGCCGTAGCGACAGCACCGCGGCGTCGTGTCCTGCTGGACATCACGCCGCTCAAGGAGTCCCCGCAGTACCGGCTGCTGTACAGCGGTCAGCTCATCTCGTTCTTCGGGAGCCAGCTGACCGTCGTCGCCACGCAGTTCCAGATGTTCACGCTCACGCACTCGTCGCTCCAGGTCGGGTTGCTGAGCCTCGCCCAACTCGGTCCGGTCATCACGTTCGCGTTGTTCGGCGGCGCGCTGGCGGACGCGTTCGATCGCCGCAAGCTGCTCCTCGTCGCCAACGTGTGCATGGCGGCGACGAGCGTCGGCCTCGCGCTCAACACGGTCGCCGGCGCGCGCGTGTGGCCGATCTACGTGTGCACCGCGCTCAACGCGGGGTTCGGATCGATCGACGCGCCCACCCGCACCGCGGTCGTCACCAACCTCGTGCGCCGCGAGCAGATCCCCATCGCCGCCGCGCTCAGCCAGATCGGCTTCCAGGCGGGCATCGTGATCGGACCCGCGGTGGCTGGCGTGATCCTCAACGCGTCGATCGCCACGGCGTACTGGATCGACGTCGCCACGTTCGTCGTCACGCTCGCGCTCGTCGCCCGGCTCCGGCCGCTCGTCCCGGAGGGAGGCGGCACGAAGGCGGGGCTGCGGTCCGTGCGGGAGGGGCTGCGCTACCTGCGCACGCAACCCGCCGTGCAGGGCACGTTCCTCATCGACATCAACGCCATGGTCTTCGGGATGCCCCGCGCCCTGTTCCCGCAGCTCGGCACGCAGCTGTACCACGGCGGCGCGGGCACGGTCGGGCTGCTCTACGCCGCGCCCGGCGCCGGCGCGCTGCTCGGTGCCGCCACGACCGGCTGGGTGGGCAGCATCCGCCGCCAGGGCCGCGCCGTGATCATCGCCGTCGTCGCGTGGGGCGCGGCGATCGCCGCCTTCGGCGCCGTGCCGTGGCTGGCGCTCGGTCTCGTGCTGCTGGCCGTGGCGGGCGCGGCGGACGTCATCTCCGCCGTGTTCCGCGGCACGATCCTCCAGCTGCAGGTGCCGGACCGGCTGCGAGGGCGGCTCAGCGCCGTCAACATCGCCGTGGTCACGGGCGGACCCCGTCTCGGCGACCTCGAAGCGGGCGTCGTGGCCACTGCCGTGAACGCCCAGTTCTCCGTGGTGTCCGGGGGCGTCGCCTGCATCGCGGGGGCCGCGCTGCTGGCTCGACTTCGACCGCAGCTCGGAAGCTGGCGCGCAGCGGATACCATCGACGTCACGCAATGACGACCACATTCGAGGCACTCGGCCTCTCCTCCGACCTGGTCGATGCCCTCGATGCAGCGGGCATCACCCATCCGTTTCCGATCCAGTCGCTGACGATCCCCGACGCGCTCGCGGGGCGGGACGTCTGCGGCAAGGCGAAGACCGGCTCGGGCAAGACGCTCGCGTTCGGGCTGCCGCTCCTGGAACGGACGCCCCGGGCCGAGCCCGGCGCGCCCACCGCGCTGGTCCTCGTCCCCACGCGCGAGCTGGCCGTGCAGGTGAGCGACGTGCTCATGCCGCTCGGCGAGCAGCGGGGCGTGCGCGTCGCCGTCGTGTACGGCGGCCAGTCGCTCGAGCGGCAGGCCCGCCGCCTCGCCGACGGCGTCGAGATCGTCGTCGCCACGCCGGGGCGCCTGATCGACCTGCTCGATCGCAAGGCGGTGTCCCTCGCCGCGCTCGACTGCGTGGTGCTCGACGAGGCCGACCGGATGGCGGACATGGGGTTCCTGCCGCAGGTCGAGTGGATCCTCCGCCACGTCGGCGGACCGCACCAGACGCTCCTCTTCTCCGCGACGCTCGACGGCGCCGTCGACGTGCTCGTGAAGCGCTACCAGCGCGATCCCGTGTTCCACGAGGTGGAGTCACGCACGATCACCGTCGAAGAGATGATCCACCGCTTCCTGCTCGTCCACGAGATGGACAAGGTCAAGGTCGCCGCCGCCATCTCGCGTGGCGCCGCCCGCACGATGATGTTCACGAGGACGAAGCGCACCGCCGACCGCCTCGCTGCCGCGCTGAAGACCGAGGGCGTGCGCGCCGCCGCCATCCACGGCGACCTCCCGCAGCGCCTGCGGGAGCGGGCGCTCGAGGAGTTCAGCAACGGCAAGCTGGCCGTGCTCGTCGCCACCGACGTCGCCGCCCGCGGTCTGCACATCGACGACGTCGAGATCGTCGTGCACTACGACCCGCCGCAGGACCACAAGACGTACCTGCACCGTTCGGGGCGCACCGCGCGCGCCGGCGAATCCGGTGTCGTCGTCACGCTCGTGTTGTGGAACGAGGAGCTCGAGGTGAAGCGGTTGCTGCCGCGCCTCGGCGTGAAGCAACCGATCGTGCAGGTCTTCTCGAACGATCCCCGTCTCGCCGACCTGGCGGCATGGGATCCATCCGAGACCGCCGAGGCCGCCACTCGCTAACGTCGCGGCCGTGGGGTGGGGGCAGGCGCGCTGGATCCGTCGCCCGGCGGTCGACGTCGCACTGGCGGCTGCATGGGTCCCGTTCGCGCTGGTCGTGCACTCGGTCGAGGCCGACACGGCCGCGCTCGCCACGGTGATCGGCGCGACGTTCCTGCTGTCGTTCCTCCACCAACCGCTCACGCTGCCCCTCGTGTACGGCGACCCCGACCAGTACGCCCTGCGTCCCCGCCTGTTCACGTGGAGCCCGCTCGTGTTCGTCGTCGCCGTGCTCGTCGGGCTGCACGTGTCGTTCGTGTCGGTCGCGCTCGTGGCGGGCGCGTGGAACGCCGAGCACACGTTGCTGCAACGGTTCGGCCTCACGCGCATCTACGGCCGCAAGGCGGGAGAGGAGTCCGGCACGCTCGAACGCACGATGCTGGTCTCGTGGCTCGTCGTGACCGCGATGTGGATCGGCGCGGACCCCGCCACACCGGCGCGGGTCGTGCGCTTGCCGATCGGCGACGTCAACCAGTCCTCGGTCGCGCTGCTCACGGATCTGCGCCCGTTCCTCGTCGTGCTGCTCGTTCCCGCCATCACGGTCGCGCTCGCCGCGACCGTCACCTGGCTCGGGGTCGAACGACGCCGTGCTCGCACCGGCACCGCCAACCCTGCGAAGTGGTTGTACGTCGGGATGACGGCCGCGCTGTTCGCATGGATGGTCGTAGACCCGGTCGCAGGGTTCATCGCGTACGTGGGCGCGCACTCGGTCGAGTACTTCGTGATCGTGCACCACTCGTTGGGGACGCGCTACGACGACGGTTCCGGGGGCGCGCTCGGTGCGGTGGTCCGCACCCGCCAGGGGCGGCGGGCGTTCTTCGCCGTCTACGTCGCCGCGCTCGTCCTCGTCGTCGCCCTGCTCGAACGGTTCGGCACCGAGCAGCTCTACGGCTTCGTCGTCCTCGTGCTCGGCGGCCTCCACGTCTTCTACGACGGCTTCATCTGGAAGCTGCGCCGGCCCCGCGTCGCCCGCGGGCTCGTCACCGAGGCCGTCGCCGCCTGACGTCGTGTCGTCCGCTCGATGACGGGACCGGTTCAGACGTCGAGGTGGGCGAAGGCGAGCGCGTAGAGGACGGCGGTCAACGAGAGGCCGTCCTGCATCTCGCCCCGCTCCGCGATGGCGCGCACGTCCGCCATCGGCACCCACTCGATGCGCTCCGCCTCGCCGGGATCGGACGGCGACCCGACGTGGGTGGCGCCGCTGGCGAGGTAGAGGTGGAACCGCTGGTCCGACAGACCGTTCGACGGCTGGTAGGTCACGAGGTGGCGCAGTGGACCGGCCGCCCATCCCGTCTCCTCGATCGTCTCCCGCACCGCCGCCTCCTCCGGGGTCTCGCCCACCTCGATGCCGCCGGCCGGGATCTCCCACCCCCACGTGTCGGTGATGAAGCGGTGGCGCCACAGCAGGAGGAGGCCGCGGTCGGGGTCGTGCACCACCGTGCCCGCCGCCCGGCGGGGAACGCGCACGACGTGGTGCTCGAAGCGCTCGCCACCGGGCACCTCGACGTCGACGACGACGAGGCGGACCCAGTCGCTCTCGTAGAGCGTGCGCTCACCGTGCACCGTCCACCGCACGGCCCGAACTTACGCTTGGCGGATGCGGTCCCTCTCACCGGCGCAGCGGCGCGTGCTCGGCGCGTTCCGCACGCCGGACGACGTGGCCGACCGGCTGGTGGCCGTCACGCTCGACAAGTCGGCGGCCGCCGCACCGACCGTCTGCGATCCCGCGTGCGGGGACGGCTCGTTCCTCCTCGCCGCCGGGCGTGCACTCGCGTCGCGTGGCATCGCGCGTGACGTCGTCGCCCGCCATCTCCTGTGGGGGTGCGACATCGACCCCGCGGCAGCACGTGCCGCGCGCGCCGCGATCGCGTCGTGGTCCGGTGTCGACCCTGCGGACCACGTCGTCGCCGGCGACGGGCTGACCCTCGGCGACCGCTGGCCCTCCCGCTTCGACGCCGTCGTCGGCAACCCACCCTTCCTCAACCAGCTGGCACGAGCGACGACCCGGACCGATGCGGTGCCGCGCGCGCTCGCGCCGTTCGCTCGCGCCTACACCGACACGGCGTGGCTCTTCCTCCTCGTCGCCCGTGCCCTGCTCGCCCCGGGTGGACGGGCGACGATGATCCAGCCGCAGTCGATCGTGTCCGCGCGTGACGCCGCGCCCGTCCGTGACGCGCTCGCCGACGACGTGGCCGGGCTGTGGTGGTGTGACGAACGGGTCTTCGATGCAGAGGTGCGCGTGTGCGCCGTCGTGCTCGATGGCAGCGCCTCGGCCGTGCAGCGATGGGTGGGACGCGGCGTGCATGCCATCCCGTCCGCACCGCGCGCCCGCGACTGGACGACGATCGTTCCCACCGACGTGCCACGTGTCGACGTCCGCAACACGCGCACGTTGCGCGACATCGCCACCGCCACCGCCGGCTTCCGCGACGAGTACTACGGACTCGTCCCGCACGTCGTCGACGCGCCGTGCGATCCGCGGCCGATGCTCGTCACCAGTGGGTCGATCGACGTCAACACGTCGCACTGGGGACACCGGCCCGTCCGCTTCGCCCGGCGTCGCTTCCTGCACCCGCGCGTCGACGTGGCCGCCCTCGAACGGCGCGATGCCCGCGTCGGGCGATGGGTGCGCGCCCGTCTCGTACCGAAGGTCGTCGTGGCCACGCAGACGCGCGTCGTCGAGGCCGCCGTCGACGTGCGAGGCGAGTGGGTGCCGTCCACGCCGGTCATCTCCGTCCACGCGCCCGAGCACGAGCTGTGGCGCGTCGCGGCTGTCCTGCTCGCGCCGCCGGTCAGCGCGTGGGCCCTTGCCCGCAGCGCGGGGGCCGCGCTCGACCGCGACGCCATCAAGCTCTCGGCCCGCGCCGTCCACGACATCCCCCTGCCGAGCGAGGACGACGCATGGGCCGCGGCGGCCGCCGCCCTGGCCGCGGGCGACGTCACGTCCGCGGCGCGCGCCATGACCGACGCGTACGGCGCACCCGAGGACGTCTTCCACTGGTGGCGAAACCGGCAGGGGCGGCGGGCGTGACAAGGCAAACTTGACCCGTGCGCCGAGTCCACCCGTCGATGCTGCCTGCCACCGGTGCGTGGCGGCCGGGTGACCATCCCGGGGCGCGACGGTTCCTCGACATCGCCGGCGACCGCCCGTTCGTGCTCGAGGGCGGCGGCTCGCTGCGCGACATCACGATCGCCTACGAGACGTGGGGTTCGCTGGATGCCGACGGCGGCAACGCCGTGCTCGTGTGCCACGCGTTGACCGGTGACAGCCATGCCGCCGGCCCGTTGCTCGACGGGCACAAGACGCCGGGGTGGTGGGACGGGCTCATCGGCCCCGGCCGGGCCCTCGACACCGACCGCTACTTCGTCGTGTGCGCCAACGTCCTCGGCGGTTGCCAGGGCACGACCGGGCCGGCGTCGCCCCATCCTGACGACGGCAGACCGTACGCATCGCGCTTCCCCGTGGTCTCGATCCGCGACTGGGTGCGGACGCAGGCTGCGCTCGCAGACCACCTCGGCGTCGATCGCTGGCTCACCGCCGTGGGTGGATCGATGGGCGGGATGATGGTGCTCGAGTGGGCGGTCATGTTCCCCGATCGCGTGCGCTCGGTCATCCCCATCGCCACGTGTCTCGCCGCGTCGGCGCAGCAGATCGGCTGGTGGAGCACCGGCCGGCGCGTGATCCAGCTCGATCCCAAGTTCCGCGACGGCGACTACTACGACGCCGCGCCCGGTGACGGTCCGCACGAAGGCCTCGCCATCGCGCGGATGATCAGCCAGATCACGTTCCGCAGCGACGACGTGTTCACCGACCGCTTCGGCCGCGAGGTCGTCGAGCCGTTGAACGGTGGCTTCTCGCTGTGGCAACGGTTCGAGGTCGAGCGGTACCTCGAGTACCACGGCGACAAGCTCGTGCGCCGCTTCGACGCCAACACGTACCTGTTGCTGACGAAGGCGATGGATCTCCACGACGTCGGCCGCGGCCGCGGCGGGTTCGCCACCGCGTTGCGGCGGGTGCAGGCGCCGGTGCTCGCCGTCGGCATCAGCTCCGACATCCTCTATCCCGCGTACCAGTCGCGGGAGATCGTCGACGCCCTTCGGTCGTGCGGCGCGACGGCCGAGTACGCCGAGATCGACAGTCCCCACGGCCACGACGCGTTCCTGCTCGAGCTCGATCAGGTCGGCGACATGGTGGCGGAGTTCCTCACCGAGGTCGAGAAGGATGGCTGACGACACCCACCCCGAATGGCGACCGGAGACGCGTGCGATCCGCGCCGGTCGCCGGTTCAACGAGGACTCGCTGGCGCCCGTGCTGTGGCCGTCGACGACGTACGCCAACCGCTCCGTCGACGAGCAGTTCGCGCTCGCCACCTCGGCGCACCCCGGCCGCTTCTACAGCCGCAACGGCAGCCCGTCGGTGCTCGAGCTGGAAGACGCCGTCGCCACGCTCGAAGGCGCGGAGGCGGCGCTCGCCTTCGGATCGGGTATGGGCGCGATCGCGTCGGTGGTGCTCACGTTCTGCTCGACCGGTGATCACCTCGTCGCGCAGGCGTCCACCTTCTCGGTCACCAACCAGTTGTTCACGATGCTGTGCCCCCGCCTCGGCATCGACGTCACGTTCGTCGACGCCACCGACGCGGACGCCGTGCGCGCCGCCGTACGGCCCGGCAAGACACAGCTCGTGTTCGTCGAGTCGCCCGCCAACCCCGGCCTCGACGTCGTCGACCTCGAGGCGATCGGTGCCATCACCGGGCCGTTCACGGTGTGCGACAGCACGTTCGCGCCACCGCCGGTGCAGCAGACGCTGTCGTTCGGCATCGATCTCGTGATGCATGCGGTGACGAAGGGTCTCGCCGGTCACAACGACGCGATGGCGGGTGTGATCGCGGGCGAGCGAGACCTCGTCGAAGCGGTGTGGGGCCATCACCTCATCCACGGCGCGGTGTGCTCGCCCTTCGACGCGTGGAACGCGCTGCGCGGCATCCGCACGTTGCACGCGCGCATCCGTCAGCAGTCGGAGACGGCGCTCGCGCTGGCCACGTTCCTCGAGACGCATGCCGCGGTGGCGCGGGTCAGCTATCCCGGCCTCGACTCGCACCCCCAGCGCGACGTCGCCAAGCGGCAGATGACGAACGGCGGCACGGTGCTCACCTTCGAGCTCGCCGGCGGGCTCGACGCCGGCCGCGCCTTCGTGGAGGGTGTCGAGCTGGCACAGGTGGCGCCGTCGCTCGGCGGTCCGGAGACGCTCGTCGTGCACCCGCCGACGATGACCGCGGCCACGCTGCGCCCCGACGAGCGCGCCGCCATGGGCATCGGCGAGGGCATGATCCGCGTGTCGGTGGGTCTCGAGCACGCCGACGACGTCGTCGCCGACTTCCGCCAGAGCCTCGACCGGCTCGCGCCGTGACGTGCGCGTCGTGACGGCGTCGTGACCTCGTACGAGTACGTCGTCGCCGACGTCTTCACCGACACACCGCTCACCGGCAACCAGCTCGCCGTCTTCGTCGACAGCGCCGTGCCCGAGGACCTCATGCAGCCGCTGGCGCGCGAGATCGGGTTCAGCGAGACGGTGTACGTCGAAGCCCGAGATCGCATCCGCATCTTCACGCCGGCGGTCGAGCTGCCGTTCGCCGGTCATCCCACACTGGGCACGGCGTTCGTGCTGACGCGGCAACGCGGCGCGCACGAGATCGCGCTCGAGACGAAGGCGGGCGCCGTCCGCGTCACGTTCGACGCGGCCGGGCGCGGCCGCATGACGCAGCCGTTGCCGACCGTCACGCCGTGGCCCGGCGAGGAGCGCGCCCTCCTCGACGCGCTGCGCGTTCCGGGCTCGGCGTTGCCGGTCGACGTGTACGACAACGGCATGCGCCACCTCTACGTCGTGCTCGACGACGAGGCTGCCGTGGCGGGACTGCGCCCGGACGTCGCCGCGCTCGGCGAGCTCACTCCCGGGATCGGCGTCAACTGCATCGCGGGCGCGGGCGCCGCGTGGAAGAGCCGGATGTTCGGGCCCGGCGTCGGCGTCGACGAGGACCCCGCCACGGGGTCGGCTGCGGGCCCGCTCGCCGTGCACCTGTGCCGGCACGGCGTGGTGCCGTGGGGGACCGAGGTCACGATCACGCAGGGCGTGGAGCTGCAGCGACCGTCGACGTTGTACGCCGTCGCCCGCGGGAGCGAAGATCGTCTCGACGCCGTCGAGGTGGCCGGGGATACGGTCGTCGTGGGGCGGGGCACGTTCGAGCTCTGAGCCGGGCTGAAGGGGGACAACATGGATCTCGTCCTGCGAGGGGGCAAGGTCGTCGATGGCACCGGCGCGCCGGCGCGCGCCGCCGACGTCGCCGTCGAAGGCGATCGCATCGTCGCTGTCGGCGACGTGCCCGCGTCCGAAGCGAAGGGCGCGGAGGTCGTCGACCTCGACGGGCTCGTGCTGTCGCCGGGCTTCGTCGACATCCATACCCACTACGACGCGCAGATCACGTGGGACCCCGATCTCACGCCGTCGTGCTGGCACGGCGTCACCACCGTGGTCATGGGGAACTGCGGGTTCGGCATCGCACCGACCCGGCCCGGCGATCGCGGTGTGATCGCCCGCACGCTCGAGAACGTCGAAGGCATGTCGGTCGACGCGCTCGAGGCCGGCATCGACTGGTCGTTCGAGACGTTCCCCGAGTACCTCGACGCCATCGACCGCGCGCCGAAGCGGCTGAACGTCGCCGCGATGATCGGCCACACGCCGTTGCGGTTGTACGTGATGGGCGACGCGGCCACGGAACGGGCTGCCACCGACGACGAGATCGAGACGATGAAGGCGATGGTGGCCGAGGCCATCGACGCCGGCGCCATCGGGTTCGCGTCCTCGAAGTCGCCGACGCACGCCGGTGACGGCGGCAAGCCGGTGCCGAGCCGCTTCGCCGAGATCGACGAGATCACCCGCCTGGCATCGGCGATGGGGGAGAAGGGGCGGGGCACGTTCCAGGCCACGATCGGGCAGGGCTTCTACGTGAAGGAGCTCGCCGCGCTGTCCGAGACGATCGGCCGCCCGGTGACGTGGACGGCGCTGCTCACGATGAAGGAGGCGCCGGGGCGTGCCGTCGAGACGATCGAGCGCCAGGCGAGCCTCGGCGGTGAGGTGTGGCCGCAGATCGCGTGCCGCCCGCTCGTGTTCCAGATCACGCTCGAGGATCCGTTCCCGCTGGCGATGGTGCCCGGGTTCGACGAGATCCTGGCGGCGCCCCGCGCGCAGCGCGCCGACATCTATGCCGATCCCGCGTGGCGCGATCGTGTGCGTCCTGAGATCGACCGCGTGTGGGGTCATGCCCTCCCGAAGGTGACGATCGACGAGAGCGAGTTGCACACCGCGCTGCGCAAAGGTCCGACGCTCACCGAGCTCGCCGCCCAGCGCGGTCAGCACCCGGCCGACGTGATGATCGACCTCGCGCTGGAGGAGGACCTGAAGACGCGCTTCCGCTTCGTGCTCGTGAACGACGGTGAGGACGAGATCGGCGAGCTGTTGCGTGACGACCGCGGCGTGCTCGGCCTGTCCGACGCGGGTGCGCATGCGTCACAGATCTGCGACGCGTGCTTCTCGACGCACCTCCTCGGCTACTGGGTGCGCGAGCGGAAGGAGCTCACGCTCGAGCACGCGGTGCACCGCCTCACGGGTCACGCCGCGCACGTCTTCCGCATCCCCGACCGCGGCGTGCTGCGGCCGGGCGCGTTCGCCGACCTCGTCGCCTTCGCCCCCGACACCGTCGGCGTCACGGGCATGGAGCGCGTCTTCGATCTGCCCGCCGGTGCGGATCGGTTGCTGGCGAAGTCGTCGGGCATCGAGCACGTGTGGGTCAACGGCGCCGCCATCCGCATGGACGGCAAGGACGTCGACGGCGCCCGTCCCGGTTCGCTGATCCGTGGCGGTACCGCGTGATGGCGGCGTCGAAGGTCGTCTCCGCCGACTCCCACGTCCTCGAGCCGCACGACCTGTGGACCACGCGCATGGCCGGTGGGCCGTTCGCCGACCGTGCGCCGCACATGGTCGAGCACGAGGAGCACGGGCACCTGTTCGTCATCGACGGGTTGCGGCCGTTCCCGATCGGGCTGGCGGGCGCGGCCGGGAAGGCGTCGTCGGAGCTGCGCGCCAGCGGCGACACCGCCGACTCCCTACGGGCGGGTGGTTGGGATCCTGCCGCTCGCCTCGAGGACATGGACACCGACGGCGTGGCGGCAGAGGTGCTGTACCCGTCGGTGGGCATGACGCTCGCGCAGTCCAAGGACCGCGAGTACCAGGTGGCGTGCGTGCAGGCGTACAACGACTGGCTGGCCGACTTCTGCGCGGCGGGCAAGGGGCGTCTCGTCGGGCTGGCGATGATCCCGACCATCGACGCCGAGGCCGCGGTCGCCGAGATCGAGCGGGCGGCAGCGAAGGGTCTGCGGGGCGCGATGGTGTCGGGCGTACCGGCGTCGGGCCACTACGCCGAAGCGCGCTTCGACCCGATGTGGGCCGCGTTCGCCGACGCCGGGTGGCCGGTGTCGTTCCACATCCTCACCGGTGCAGGCGGCGGCGACCCGACGCTCGGCTCGAAGCTCGGGATGATGACGGTGATGAGCGTCGTGCACCAGGTGCAACAGACACTCGCGCTGTTGATCTTCGGGCGCGTGTTCGACCGTCACCCGACGTTGAAGGTGGTGTCCGCCGAGCACGACGCGGGATGGGTCGCGCACTACGCCTACCGCCTCGACCAGATGTGGGAGCGGCATCACAACTGGCTGGGGCGCGGGTCGGCGGGCCTCGAGCGCAACCCGAGCGAGTACCTCCGCACGAACACGTGGTTCACGTTCCAGAAGGATCCCGTGGCGGTCGAGACGCGCGAGCGCGTCGGGCTCGACCGGTTGCTGTGGGCGAGCGACTACCCCCACTCCGATTCGACGTGGCCGCACTCGTTGAAGGTCATCGAGCGCGACTTCGCGGGCGTCCCCGACGCCGAGTTGCACGCCATCGTGGCCGGCAACGCCACCGCGCTGTACGGCCTCTGAGCGCTCCCGGAGCGTGCCGGAGCTCATCGAGGTCGAGTACTACCGGCGGTTGGCGGAACGGGCGCTCGACCGCACCATCGCCGCCGTCGACGCGCCCGATGCCTGGTTCCTGAAGCGAGGTCTCGTGGCGGAGGCGGTCACCGACGCGCTGCTGGGTCGCACGTTCACGGCGGCGCGCCGCATCGGCAAGTTGCTCCTGCTCGACGTCGACGACGGCAGCGTGCTCGGTCTCCGGTTCGGCATGACCGGCAGGCTGGTGGTCGACGACGTCGCCGGCATCGACGAGCTGGAGTACTCCAGCGCCCGGCGCGAACCGGCGTGGGATCGCTTCTGCGTCGCGTTCGAGGACGGTGGCCACCTGCGCGTCAACGACGCGCGCCGGCTCGGTGGCGTCGAGCTCGATCCGGACGAGTCGCGCCTCGGGCACGACGCCGTGTCGATCACGCCGTCGCAGCTGCGCGCCGCGCTCGACCGCAGCACGGCACCGCTCAAGGCCCGGCTGATGGACCAGCAGCGCATCGCCGGCTTGGGCAACCTCGTCATCGACGAGGTGCTGTGGCGGGCCGGTCTCGACCCTGCCCGTCCCGCAGGGTCGCTCGACGCCCGCGAGCAGGCACGCCTGCACCGCCATCTCCGCCGGACCGTCGAGGACCTGCTCATCACCGGCGGGTCGCACACGGGCCGTCTCCAGCCGGCTCGCGTGCGCGGCGGTACGTGTCCGAAGGACGGCACGCCGTTGCTGCGGCGCACCATCGGCGGCAGGACGACGTACTCGTGCCCCGTGCACCAACATTGAGCACGTGGAAGAGCTCGACGCGCTGACCGAGCAACACGACGAACTGTCGAAGTTGCTCGCAACGTTGGAGGACGAGGACTGGCAGCGACCCTCGCGGTGCGAGGGATGGACCGTCGCCGACGTTGTCCTCCACCTCGCGCAGACGAACGAGATGGCGATCGGCAGCGCCCGCGGCCACTTCGAGGCGACGATGCGCGACCTGACGCAAGGGTTGCCACCCGCGGCGGACGTCGACGACGGCGCCGCCGCGATGGTGGCGCGCGATCGCACCGCCGGGGTCGACGCCGTGCGGGCCCGCTTCGCTCGCAGCGTCGATGCGTTGCAGGACGCGCTGTCGTCCGCCGACCCGCACCGCCGCGTGCAGTGGGTGGCCGGAGAGTTGGCGGTGCGCACACTGATCACGACGCGGCTGGCCGAGACGTGGATCCACACCGGCGACGTCGCCGACGGCGTCGGGGCCGTGCTCCCGCCCGCCGAGCGCCTGCGGCACGTCGCACGTCTCGCGTGGCGCACGCTGCCGTACGCGTTCTCGCGGGCGGGGCGCACGCTGCGCGGCCCGGTGGTGTTCGACCTGCGCGGCCCCGCAGGCGGCGAGTGGCGGTTCGTGCCCGACGGGCCGGCGGCGACGACGGTCGAGGGTGACGGCGTCGAGCTGTGCCTCGTCGCCGCCCGGCGGGTCGCCCCCGGCGACACCGGGCTGCGGGCCACCGGGCCCGACGGCGACGCGGTGCTCGACCTGGTGCGTACCTACGCCTGACCGCCACCACTACGATCGCCCGGTCACATCCCCGGGAGACGAGCGTTGGACAACAGGATGCCGCGGGCCGCGGCCAAGCTGGTCGTGACCCTCGCCGCGGTCGCGGCAGTGGGCGTGCTGGTCGTGGTGCACGGCGGGTCGGCCGCGTCCGCCGCGCCCGATGCCCGGACGGCGACGACCTCCCGCCGGACCACGACCACGACGGCACCGACGACGACCAGCGAGCCGACGATCACCACGGCGGTCCCACCCGGCGGTACGGCGCCGAACGGTGGGCCGCTCCTCGTCCCCGGCTTCACGGACTCGTCGTCGACCACGGCGCCGAACGCGGGCACGAGCGACAGCACCGGCACGATCGTCGCCCTCGTGATCACCGGCCTCCTGGTTGTGGCCCTGCTCATCGGGTTGTTGACGTACTGGTTCTGGCGGAACACGCGACCCGCCCGCCCGGCCGCGGAGGAGCCGCCGCCCGAGGAGCGGCGCGGCGCGAAGGTGAGTGGAGCGAGGAACTGACGATGGCTGACGATCTCGACGTCGACGCGATGATCCAGCGGTTCCGCGACCGCGCTGCCGCGGTGCGCAACCGGCCGCTGCCGCCGATCGCGGGGGAGGAGCGGGCCGCGTTCATCCGCCAGGCGCAGCTCGACTACCAGGACTTCGCCATCATCGCCGACGCCTCCGGCGGCATCGACGAGGACGGCGTGTTGACGCTCCGCGTGCAACTGCCGAAGGCCGGCGGTGCCTGACGACCGCTTCCGGTCCGCCATCGCCGCCATCGACGATGCCAACGCGGGTGATCCGGTGACGATCGTCGTGCGCGGGGCGACGCGCCCGAAGGAGCAGGCCCACGCCGAGCTGATGACGGAGTGGGTGCAGCGCCTCGATCCGGGTGCGGACGAGGCGCAACTTGTGGCGGCGCGCGCGCATCACCTTCGGCGCTGGTCGGTGCCGCGCGCGTCGTATCCCGACGGACGCGCCGGCTACCTGCAGTGGCGCACGGCCTCGAACCGGCGGCAGGCGGAGGAGGTGGCCACGATCCTCGCGTCGGCCGGGTACGACACGGCGACGATCGAGCGCGTGCAGCGCCTCGTGCGCAAGGAAGGTCTGCGCACCGATCCCGCCGCGCAGACGCACGAGGACGCGCTCTGCCTCACGTTCCTCGAGACGCAGCTCGACGACCTCGTCGCGCGGCTGGGGGACGAGAAGGCGGTCGACGTGCTCGCCAAGACGCTGCGCAAGATGAGCGCGCCTGCCGTCGACATGGCGCGGACGCTGCCCTTCGACGCGCGCGCTCGCGGCGTCGTCGAGAACGCGATGGCGGTCGCGGAAAAGCCGTAATGTCATCGGCCGTCACGGCGGCGCGCGTCCACGACGTGCATCGAGGAGGCATCGCAGATGAGCGACCAGCGAGACGACGAGGAACATCCCCCGGCCGCGTGGCCCGAGGGTGCCGCGCCTCCTTCACCGCCGCCGCCCCCACCGCCTCCTCCCGCGGCCGCGCCACCGCCGCCGCCGCCGCCCCCACCGGCCGCGGCCCCACCGCCGCCCCCACCACCCGCCGCGCCGCCACCTCCGCCACCGCCTCCTCCCGCGGCGGCGCCTCCGCCTCCGCCTCCGCCGCCTCCTCCCGCGGCCGCGGCCCCACCGCCGCCCCCACCGCCACCACCGGCGGCGGCTCCTCCGCCGCCACCTCCGCCGCCACCTCCGGCGCCGGCTCCTGCGCCGCCGCCGCCCGCGCCCGCACCCCCGCCACCGCCGCCCGCGGCCGCGGCCCCGCCGCCTCCGCCCCCGCCGCCACCTCCGGCGGAGGTGCCGGTGCCGCCGCCGCCCGCGCCCGCGGCACCGCCACCTCCGCCGCCCGCGCCGCCCGCGCCGCCCGCGCCGGCACCCGCGCCCCCGCCTCCCGCACCAGCGGCACCGGCACCCCCGCCGCCGCCTGCACCAGCCGCTCCAGCCGCACCCCCGCCGCCGCCCGCACCCCCGGTCGCGGCGCCGCCTCCGGCACCGGCGCCGCCTCCCGTGGCCGCGCCACCGCCCGCGCCCGCGCCTGCCCCGCCGCCCGCGCCGGTCGCCAACGACCCCCACGGGCTCGGCATGGCGCTCGGTCGTCTCGGCGGCGGTGCCCGCCGAGGTTCGAAGGCGTCAGCGGCGGCCGCCGGGGTGCTGCTGCACGAAGGCGAGGTCGTCGAAGCGGCGGTCGCCGGTCAGGTGTACGGCGCCAACGCGCTGTGCGTCCTCACGAACGAGCGCTTGCTCGTCGTGAACGACCGTGAGCACAAGCCGGACGTCATCGAGTTCGTGATCGACGACGCCGTCACCGTGCAGGGATGGGGCGACGAGCGCGTCGCCGCGCTGCTCGTGCAGCAGGGTGCGACGGCGGCCCAGATCGAACGCATCGGTGACGCCGCGCTCGCACGTGAGATGGCCCAACGCATCCGAGGCCGCGCCGCTGGCCAATAGGTGCGGGGTGGCGACTACTTGCCGTTGGCGCGCAGCTGGCGGCGGCGCGTGCCGCCGTTGGTCTTCGGTGCCACCTTCACCTTCGGCTTGCCCGCGGTGCCGACCTTCACGTCGGCGCGCGCGCCCGACCGGTTGATGGCGGATTCGTCGGTGCCGAGGTAGGACTCGATCACGCGTGGGTGCTCGAGCACCTCGGTCGGTGTTCCCTCGGCGATGACGCCACCGAGCTCGAGCGCCACCATCGTGTCGCAGATCGAGCTCAACAGCGGCATGTCGTGCTCGATCACGAGGATTGAACAACCGGTGTGCTCGCGGACGCGCAGCAGCAGCGGACCGAGTGCCTCGGTCTCCTTCTGCGCCACACCACCGGACGGCTCGTCGAGCATCAGCACCTTCGGCTCCTGAGCGAGGATGCACGCCAGGTCCACGATGCGCCGTGACCCGGTCGACAGTTCGCCGGTGAGCTTCTCGCGGAACGCGCCGAGGCCCATGAGCTCGATGAGCTCGTCGACCTTCGCCCACACCGCCAGCTCGGACTCGTACGACGCCGGCAGCTGGAAGGCGGCGGCGATCATGTCGCGCGTCTGGAGGTGTCGCTCACGGGCCACTGCGATCGTCTCCGCCACCGTCAGCGACGGGAAGAGCAACGCGTCCTGGAAGGAACGTCCGAGCGCGCCCTTGGCCCGCTCGTGTGGCGCCCAGTCGGTGACGTCGACACCGCGCAAGCGGATGCGCCCGCCGTCGATCTCGAGGAACCCCGAGATGCAGTCCATGAGCGTGGTCTTGCCGGCGCCGTTGTGACCGATCAGGCCGAGGATCTGCCCTTGGCGGAGCTGGAGGTCGACGTTGTCGACGGCGGTGATCCCACCGAAGCGCTTCACGATGCCGGCGCACTCGAGCACGACCGGGGCGTCCTCGGGCACCTCCCGCGCCTTGGCCATCTCCGCGGCCTTGTCGATGTCCGGGCTGTCGACCTCGTCGGACACCTGCTTCGCATTCGCACCGGCGATGAACACCGAGCGGAGGATGTCCGGTCGTTCGAGCAGCTCGAGCGCCGCACCTTCGAAGCGCACCTCGCCCTTCTCCATGAACACCGCCCGCTCCGCGAGGTTGAGCGCGACGTTGACCGACTGCTCGACGATCACGATCGTCGTGCCGCGGCGGTGGATCTCGCGCACGACCTCGAGCAGCGCGCCGACGATCGTCGGCGCGAGACCGAGCGACAGCTCGTCGATCATCAGGAGCTCGGGACGCGTCATCAACGCGCCGCCGAGCGCCAGCATCTGCTGCTCGCCACCGGAGAGGTCGCCGGCCAGCTGGCTCGAGCGCTGCTTGAGGATCGGGAACAGCTCCTCGACCTCGGCTCGGGCCGCTTCGACGCGGGCGGCCTCCTTGCGGATCGTCCACGCCGCCAGGCGCAGGTTCTCGGCGACGCTCAGCGTCGGGAAGACGCCCTTGCCGCCGGGCATGAGCGAGATGCCGCGATGGGTCGTGATGTCCGCCGGGACGGTGGTGATGTCCTCGCCCTTGAACACGACCTTGCCCCGCTTCGGCTTCACGAGGCCGCAGATGCCCTTCAGCAGCGTCGACTTCCCGGCGCCGTTCGTGCCGAGGAGGGCGACGATCTCGCCCGGCTGCACGGTGAAGTCGACGTTGAAGAGGATCTGCACCGAGCCGTACGCCATGTCGATGCCGGTGCACTCGAGCAACGGTCCGGCGCCGTACGCCACCTCGGTGGACGACGGGAAGATCTCGACGGTCGGATCGGTGAGGCTCACGCGTCCGCCCCCACCGGCTCGCGCTCGTCACCGCTCTCGCTGAGCGCACCGCGCAGAAGGTCGACTTCGTCGGCCGGTTGCTCGTCGCCCTCCGCGACGCGCTTGTCGGCGAGCAGGCTCGGCACGAGGATGCCGCGCCGGTCGGCGATGCGACGCAGCACGCGGTCGCGGAGGTTGAAGATCAGCTGCCCGAGACCGCCGGGCAGCAGGTACAACACGACCAGCAAGCCGGCGCCGTTGAGCGCGAGGCGCAGGTCACCGAGCCACGTCAACGTCTCCAGGTACTTGAAGAGCAGGACGCCGACGAGCGCACCCGTGATCGAACCGAGGCCGCCGATGACCGCGGTCGAGAACACGGTGATCGAGTCGATCGGGCTGAACGTGCCGACGCTCAGACCGCCGATCAGCAACACGTCGAGCGCGCCCGCCACACCGGCGATGGCGCCCGCGAGCACGAAGCCGGAGAGCTTCACGGTCGTCGTCGGCACGCTGGCGGCGTCGGCGGCGCGCTGGTTGTCGCGCGTCGCGATGAGCACGCGTCCGTTCCGTGCCTTGCGCACCCCGAGTGAGAGCACGATCGACAGCGCGAGGAACGCCAGGCACACGAGGTACATGACGTAGTTGTCCTTCATGTCGAACCGCTCCCACAGCAACGGCCTCGGCACCGACCGCTTGATGAACTGCGGGAACGTGTTCTGGTTCAGGAAGAAGCTGTCGAGCGCGATCGCGAACGCCAATGTCGTCACCGCGAGGAACAGGCCTTTGATGCGCAGGGCCGGGAGACCGACCAGCAAGGCGATGACGCCACCGGCGAGGCCGGCGGCGACGATGACGACGATGAAGTCGGCGTTGTTGTTCGCCACGAGGTTGCCGGCGATCATGCCGCCGAGACCGGCGATGCCGAACTGGCCGAGGCTGATGTGGCCGCCCCACCCGGTGAGGATCACGAGGCTGACGCCCACCAGGGCCCACACGATGGCGAAGCAGGCGAGCAACTGGTTGCTGGCCGACCACCCGCGCGGGATGAAGACGAATGCGAGCGCGATGACCGTCAACACGGCAGCTTTGCCCCAACGCACTTCGGGAAGATGTCGTAGCTCGCGGGGGATCGGCTTGATCGCGCCGATGGCCGACCACGACGAGCCGCCGCTCTCCTGACCGCGTGAGAGCTTTCCGCGCTGGAGCAGCAACGCCGCGACGATGACCACGAGGTAACAGACGTCGACCATCGACGGCTTCGACTGGTTGTCCCAGCGGACGATGTTCTCCATGATCCCGAGTCCGACGCCGGAGGCGAAGGCGATCGGGAGCGACTCCATACGGGCGACGACCGCGGCAGCGAGCAGCGGCAGCAGCACCGTCGGTCCGTTCGACGCGACGCCCGGTTTCACGCCTGCGAAGGGTGCCTGCAGCATGAACGTCAGCGCGGCCAGGCCGCCGGCGATCAGCCACACGTACGTCGACAGCTTGCGAACCGGGATCCCGAGGAGCAGGGCGCGATCCTGGTTCTCGGCGGCGGCGCGCACGCCGATGCCGGCGTCGGTCCGCAGCAGGAACCACGACAGGGCGATGATGACCGCGGGCACGATGGCGACGATCAACATCTCGTCACCGCCGAAGCGGTGGACGTCGAACTGGTACGAGATGTGCAGCGGGGCGCTGAACCCGCCGGTCAGCGAGACGAAGCCGATCTTCGTCGAGCCGAACAGCTCGAGGCCGCCAAGCAACTGCGCGAGCCCGATGCTCGCGACGGTGACGACGAGCCGTGTCGCGTTCTGGAAGCGCCGGATGACGCCGAACTCGATCAGTGCGCCGAGCAGCGCGCCCGCGACGACGGCGGCCGGCAGCGCGAGCCAGTACGACACGCCGTGCTCGAGCACCATGCCGATGGCGAGGACGCCGACGAGGCTGCCGAGCGCGCCGTGCGCGAAGTTGATGAAGCGGTTGGCGCGGTAGACGAGGATGATGCCCATCGCGCCGAGCGCGATCACCGTGCCCTGCACGACGCCCAAGGCGACGATGCCGGGCGGCGCGTGGTCGTGCAGCCACCCGTGCTTCCCGGTGAGCGCGCCGACCAACAGGTACAGCACCGTGGGCACGCCGATGGTCAGCAGGGCGCGGAGGCGCGGCGGCAACTCGCGCCAGCGGGTCAGGACGTCGTTCATCCGGGCACGGGGATCTGCGGCGCGCCGCTGGGGATCTCACCCTGGCGGTAGCGCTTGTGATCGGTCTCGACGAAGGCGCCCTGCTTCTGGTTGTACTTCGATGTCGCGTTCGGATCCCAGTAGATCTCCCGCACGTCGTCCGCCGCGGTGTAGTCGTGCGGACCGAAGCTCCAGAAGCCGGCCGGGCCGAGCTTCCCCGGATAGCTGAACATGCCTTGCTGGAACGAGTCCGGTGTCAGGTCCGGTCCCGCCATCTGCAAGCCGATCGCCATCTCCGCCATCTGGTAGTAGATGAGATCGACGGAGAACGCGGGCTCGTCCTGGCGCACCGTCTTGTACGCCGCATAGCCGATCGTCTGGTTCGACGGCACGGGCTCGGTCAGCGAGCTCACGCCGAAGGCGTGCTTGGCGAAGTCCTGGTTCCACAGCTGACCGACGATGTCGGTGTCGGTGAGCGCGGTACCGACGATGATGAACTCGGGGAAGTAGCCCTGCCGGGCGGCCGCGCCCGAGAGGAACACGGGGATGATCGGGTCGCAGCCGCACAGGATCGTCGTGACGCCCTGGCTCTGCATCTGGGCGATGATGTTCGTGGCCTGGTTCGACATCGTGCCGAGGTCGAGCTTGTAGACCACGTTCGCGCCGGGATCGCAACCGGCGTTGGTGAACGTCTGCCGGGCCACCTGCACCGACTCCTGGTACCAGTCGTTCTCCGGGGCGAAGCTGGCGAACTTGCGCGGCTGACCCTTCAGGCTGCCGCCCGCGAAGTCGGCGTTGCCGCCGCACAGCTTCTTCGTCGCGTACTCGGCGGCGAAGTTCGCGACCTCGGTGCCGGCTGTCGCGATCGACCAGATGTAGGGCGCGTGGTCGTCGTGCCACTTGACCGACAGGTACGGGTCACCGAAGCCGACGATGTCCTTGCTCGCCAACGCGTCGGCGTACGGCTCCGACGTCGCGGACAGGTCGGCGAACGAACCCATGCTCTGCACGGTCGTGGCGTCGACCTGTGCCTTGTCCTGCCCGCCGCCGAGCAGCTCGGTGGTGTTCGAGCCGACACCGTTGTAGAAGTCCATGACGATGTGGCGGCCGTAGAACTGGTAGTGGCTGTTGAAGTAGTCGGCCAGCGCGGACACGGTTCGCTTGATGTCGTCGGGGGTGTCGACGAGGGATGCACCGGCGAGCGCGGCGAGCGTCTGCTGGAAGCCCTTCTCGTCGATGACGCGGTAGGCGACGTGGATCTCCGTGGCATTGACGCCGTGATGCGTCGAGCCACCGTTGTCGCCGGAGAACTGGATGCACGGCGGCGAGTACGGGTCGCCCGGCACCTGGTCGCCGGCGCACGGGGTGCCACCGGCGACGGCGCCGCTGCCGCCGCCCTGCGTGCCCGCCGCGCCAGCGGTGTCCGTGCCGGCGGTGCCGGCCGCGCCGCCGGCGGCCGCGCCGGGCGCGTTGGTGCCGCTGGCCCTGCCGGTGGCGGCCACGTTCGAGCTCGCCTTCTGCACCTTCGAGGGCACGAGGAGGGACATGAGCACGAGCAGCAACGTCAGGACGGCGAGCGGGCCGTAGCCGCGCAGCAGCCGTTGCCAGACGGAGAAGTAGCCCTCGGGCGGTTTCGAGGTGGTGTGGATGTTCGGTGCGGCCACGGGTGCCGAAGCTCCTTCGAACGAAACGGTGGATCAGGCGGGGATCAGACGGTGAACTGCGGGATCTCGCGTTGCGCGCGCCGCATCTTGCGGCGATCGCCCTCCGCGAGCGCGGCGAGGAAGCCGAGACAGCCGAGGCCGACACCGGCGAGCGCACCGCCGCGCGCGCCGGGGCTCTTCAGCGCGCCGATCGGCGACGCGTTCTTGGTCGCCCCCGGTGCGCCGGCGCCACCGCCCGGCGCGGCGCCGGGCGTGCCGTCGGTGTGCGAGCCGGGCGTGCCCGCCGTGCCGCCGGCGACGCCACCGGCTGCGTTGTTGGCGCTGCCGAGCACGAACGTGCCGAGCTGGAAGGGGTTCGCGGCGATCTCGCCCGACGAGGCCTGCACGCCGCCGAGGGTCAGGTTGAACGAACCGGCGCCGGTGATGGAACCGAGCACGATGTCGAAGATCGTGATGTACGTCGCGTTGCTGCACTTCGCCTGGAGCAGCGCGTCGAACAGGGACTGACGCAACGGTTGGATCCCGCCGAGCAGGGTCGACGCGACGAGGTCGCGCTGCGTGCTGGGCACGATCGAGATGCCCATCGGGTCGACGAACTGCGTCTTGCCGTCAGGGGACTGCCGGATCTTCGGCGGATCGATGATGATGCCCAGCTGCAGGGTGCTGAGCAACTGGTTGGCCTGTGCGATGACCTGGTTCGGGTCCTGCGTCGGCACGGGCGTGCCGCCGATGGTGGCGCCGCCGATCGTGAACTTGCCCTCCGTGGGGCCGCCGCTCGGCGCCGACCGCCACGTCGCTTCCCAGTGGATGTTCGTCAGCTGCACGACGGTGGCGATGTTGATCGAGCTGATGTCGCTGGTCGCCTTTGCCTCGCGGGTCGCGCCGCCGTCGAGCAGGCCGGAGTACGAACGCGACGTGCCCGGTCCGATCTCGAGCACGCCCGGGATGCCCTGGGCGGCCGTGGTCGTGATCGCCTCGCCGTAGGGGTTCGGGTTGGCGAGCGCGAACTTGTGGATCGGCAGCGGGACCGCGGTCTCGTCTGCCTGCTTGCCCTGCGCGGCGGTCGGATCGCGGGAGTCGACCTGCAACGGCTGCGGTTGCTTGTCGGGCGGCAACGTCGGTGCGCTGCCGTCGCACCCCTCGGCAGCGAGGCTCGTGCCGATCACGCCGAGATCGAGGGCCTGCGAGGAGGCCTGCGCCACCGAGTTCTGGTGACCGGCGAGGGAGATGCCGAAGTTGATGCCGATCGACAGGTTCCCGGCCCGGGGGTCGATGCGGTAGTTCTGCGCCAGCGCGAAGCCCTGGCCCGGCGGGAGCGCGCTCGACTGTGCCGGCGCGGCCGCGCCGGTGCCAGCCGTGGCGAAGAAGGTGATCAGCATCGCCCCGATCGCGGCGATCCCTCCCGTCGCCGTCCTCCGATAACCCCGCAAGGCGCTCGCGTCAGCGCTCATCCAACCCCCAACGGTCAACGGCGGTCCGTCCACGGGAATTTCTCCCCGAGCGGGTCGCATCCCTGCCATTCACCGTGACCCCAGTCACGGCGCCAGGACATTTTCTACCCGATCGTGCAGAAACTTCGCGAGTCGGGCGGGGGTGCTGCGGCCGTTGCGGGCTTGGTAACGTGACCGTCCCACGCGGACGTGGCTCAGTTGGTAGAGCACAACCTTGCCAAGGTTGGGGTCGCGGGTTCGAGTCCCGTCGTCCGCTCCAGCGCCCGAGACCGGTGGTCTCGGGCCGTCGCTCAGGGGTGCAACAGCACCTTCGTCCAGCCGTCGATCCGCTTGTCGAAGTTGTCGTAGCCGGTGGGCGCTTCCTCGAGCGGCAGCTCGTGGGAGACCAGGAACGAGGGCTTCGCCCGTCCGTTGACGATCAGGTCCCGCAACTCGCGGTTGTAGCGCGCCACGGGGCACTGGCCCGTGCCCATGCGCTGGCCCTTCGTGAAGAACGTGCCGTAGTCGAACGCGACGCGGCCGTCCTTGGCGAGGTCGTTGACGGCCCCCGGGTCCTGGGGCATGTACACCCCGACGACACCGATGGCGCCGGTCGTGCGCACGACCTTCACCAGGTTGTCGAGCACCATCTCGGGGTGCTCCTGACCGGTCGGGTCGTGGGCCTGGTAGCCGACCGCCTCGACGCCGCGGTCGACCATCCCGCCGTTGGCGTCGACGATCTGCTCGACGGGATCGCCGTCGGAGATGTCGATGGGGTCGGCGCCGATCGACGCCGCCAGCTTCAACCGGTCGGGCTCCTTGTCGACGCTGAACACCCGGGCGGCGCCCCGCAGCAGCGCGCTGTAGGCGGCCAGCAACCCCACGGGCCCGGCGCCGAACACCGCAACGGTGTGGCCCGGGCCCACTTCGCCGAGCTCGCAGCCGTGGTACGCGGTCGGGAAGATGTCCGACAGCATCGTGAAGTCGTTCTCGTGCTCCGTCCCGGGCGGGAGCTTCAACAGGTTGAAGTCCGCGTAGGGCACCCGCAGGAACTCGGCCTGCCCGCCGTCGTACGGACCCATGTTGGCGTAGCCGTAGGCAGCGCCGTCCATGCCCTCGGTGGGGTTCGTGCGCAGGCAGAACGACGTCCAACCCTTGGCGCAGTTCTTGCACGTACCGCACGCGATGTTGAACGGCACCGACACCCGGTCACCGACGCGGATGCGATCCACGGCGTCGCCGGTCGCCTCGACGATGCCCATGTTCTCGTGACCGAGCACCTTGCCCTGCTCCACGGACGTGCGCCCCTCGTACATGTGGAGGTCGGAGCCGCAGATGTTCGTGGTGGTGATGCGGACGATGGCGTCGAGGGGTCCCTGCACCGTCGGATCGGGACGGTCCTCGACCGCCACGGTGTACGGGTCCTTGTAGACGACGGCTCTCATCACGGCTCCGATCGCGGGGGTCGGGTGCGCCTACCCCTGCGGTGGCGTCGCACACGGCCACCGGGGTGCCAACTTGTCCGATGTGGGACCTTCGGCCCTACCGGGGGAGCGGGAAGAGGCGCATGCTCTGCGGACCACCCACACCGAAATCGTGGGACGCCGGGGCGGGACCCTGTTGTTGCAGAACCGTACGAGGCGCTCCACAGGCGAAGGCTCCCGTTCCCCAGCCGGGAGCCTTTGCCATGTCCGGGCCCGCGTACGCTCGGCCCATGACGGCCGCGGCGTGGGCGCTGCTCGTGTGCGCGGCGGTCGCCGCAGTCGGCGACTGGGTCGCGGTCGCGGCACGCGCCAAGCGCTACGAGTACGTGTGCAAGCCGCTCACGATCGCGTTCCTCATCGGTGTCGCCGCCACCGTTGATCTCGACGTGCCCTCGTCGACGCGCACGTGGTTCCTCGTCGCGCTGCTGCTGTCGCTGCTCGGTGACGTGTTCCTCATGGTGCCGCCCGACTTGTTCGTCGCCGGGCTCGGGGCCTTCCTCGTCGCGCACGTCGCGTACGTCGCCGGTCTGTGGAGCGAAGGCATCGCGCCGTTGCCCTTCGCGCTCGGACTGGCGGTGATGGTGCTCGCCGGCATCGTCGTCGGCGGGCGCGTGCTCCGCGCGGTGCGAGCGGGTGCACATGCCGCGCTCGCACCGCCGGTCGCGGCATACATGGCGGTCATCACGCTCATGGTCGTGAGCGCGATCGGCGCCGGACGCGTCGTCGGGGTCGCCGGTGCGCTGCTCTTCTACTGTTCCGACGCGACGATCGCGTGGGAGCGCTTCGTGCGGTCACATCGATGGCACCGCGTCGCGATCATCGTGACGTACCACCTCGCGCAAGCCGGCCTCGTCCTGTCGTTGACGACGTGACGAGGCCGGCGCGCTGCGGTCGTACCGGGTCGTGGACTGTCTGCGTCAGACGGTCCTGCGCCCCCGGAAGATGCTGTACCCACCAGGACCGACGAGGCAGGCGGCGATGAACAGGACGATCGCCCACAGGATCTGACCCTGCAACAGCTGCACGATGCCGATGATGGCGAGGATGACGGCGATCAGCCAGGCGAGCATGACAACCTCCGTGGTTCGATGTTCGGATGGCTGTGCCATCCGGCGGAGGATGGACTACCCGAGCGTCTCGGCGCCCAGACCGCTAGCGTCCGCGCCGTGCTGGGTCCGATCATCGTGGGAACCGACGGCTCCGACACGGCCACGACCGCCGTGCGAGAGGCGATCGAGATGGCGAAGGCGTTCGACGTGCCGCTGCACGTCGTGAGCGTGTACCGACCGCAGACGGTCGCCACGTCCGGCGTGCCGGCCGAGTTCGCGGACGCGGTGCGCCCCGACAGTCAGGTGCAAGCGGTGCTCGGCGACGCGTTGGCGCGAGCGCGCCAGTCCGGCGTGAAGGCCGAGTCGCATGCCGTCACCGCGGGCGACGCCGCGGAAGCACTGCTCGACCTCGCGGACGACCTCGGCGCGGGGCTCATCGTCGTGGGCAACAAGGGCATCGGCTCGGTGCGACGGTTCCTCGGCAACGTGCCGAGCAAGGTCGTGCACCACGCGCCCTGCTCGACGTTCGTCGTGCACACCACGGGGGAGTGAGGCGCCGCCGGGGGCCCTCCCGGCTTCTGCTCAGGAACTCGAGCGCGCCTGCCGATGGAAGCGAAGACGAACGAGGGCCCCGGGTCAACGATGCCCCGGGGTCTTCGTTTGTGTTCTCAGCGGCGGCTTGCGAGGCAGGCAGCGGCGAAGACCACGAAGGCCATGAGCGACAACGTCATGGCGGGCGTCTACCCGGTGCACCGGAGCCGAAAACCGCGCAGATGGCCGTCTCGGACGTCGAGTCGCGGGGCAGGTGTGTCCCGAGGTGGATGCGGGTGGTGTTCCAGCCTTCCGCGGCACCCTCCCACGTTGCTGCGTGGGATCGTTGCCCGGACGGAGGTCCCGTCTCCCCCAGCGCGGGGCCTCCGCCGGTGCGACGCGGCGCCCCTTATCCTCACCCGGATGCCGTCGACCCCGCCGCGCCGCCCGCGCCGCACGTCCGCCCGCACCCGCGTCGCGGCGTCGCTCGGCCGGGCGGCGAGCGCGCTGTCACGCCGGCTCGGGCGGGGGAGCGGCTCGGTCGTCGGCGCGCGCGTGACGCTCGCGCTCGCGCCCGGCGCGCTCGACGAGCTCGCCACGGGATGGCGGGTGGCGACGGTGTCCGGCACGAACGGCAAGTCGACGACGACCGCCTTCCTGCGCGCCGCGTGCGAGGCCGGCGGCGCGACGGTGGCGTCGAACATCGAGGGTTCGAACCTTCGCTCGGGCGTGGTCGCGCTGCTCACGAGCGCTCGTGCGAAGGACGCCGATGTCGCCGTGCTCGAGATGGACGAGCTCGCGCTCCCGACGATGTTGCCGAGCTTCGACGCGCCTGTCGTCGTGTTGCTCAACCTCTCGCGGGATCAACTCGACCGCTTCGGGGAGGTCCGTACGGTCGCGGCGCGCTGGCGCGACGTCCTCGGCCGCCACCCCGCGGTCGTCGTGGCGAACGCCGACGACCCGTTGGTCGTCTGGGGCGCGGGCACCGCGGCCGACGTCACCTTCGTGGGCGTGGGGTTGCGCTGGCGGCTCGATGCCGTCTCGTGCCCCAACTGCGGTGGTCGCATCGCGTCCACCGAGCGCGACTGGTGGTGCGAGGAGTGCGAACTGCGCAGGCCGACCGGCTACGAGCTCGCCGGCGACGAGCTTCGCAGCGCGGACGGCCGTGTCGTCGCGCGGCTGCAGCCGGGCGTGCCCGGCGCGCACAACGTCGGCAACGCGGCGCTCGCCGTCGTCGCCGCGGAGAAGATGGGCGTGGCGATCGACGTGGGCGCGCAGGCGGTCGCGTCGGTCACGTCCGTCTCCGGCCGCTACGGCTCGGTCACCGTCGGGCGGGCCACGGCGCGCCTGCTCCTCGCGAAGAACCCTGCCGGCTGGCGGGAGCTGCTGGCGATGACGGAGCACGAGGACCGACCGGCACTCGTCGCCATCAACGCTCGCATCGCCGACGGCAAGGATCCGTCGTGGTTGTGGGACGTCGAGTACGAGCGGCTGCACGGTCGCAAGGTGGTCGCCGCCGGCGAGCGCGCCGCGGACCTCGCTGTCCGCCTGCACTACGCCGAGGTGCCGTGCGAGGTGTGGAAGGGCACCCTCGTCGAGCGCCTGCGCGCCTTCGACGAACCCGAGGTCGACGTCCTCGCCAACTACACCGCGTTCGCCGACCTCGTGCGCGAGTTGAAGCTCGTATGACCGAGCCCGTCGGCATCGCGCTCGTCTTCCCGGAGCTGCTGGGGACGTACGGCGACGGTGGCAACGCGCTCGTACTCCAACGGCGCTTGCAGTGGCGCGGCATCGAGGCGCGCGTCATCGCGGTCGGGGTCGACGATCCCGTGCCCTCGTCGTGCGACGTCTACGTGCTCGGCGGCGGCGAGGACGCGCCCCAGACGCTGGCCACGGAACGCCTCACGGCGCACGGGTTCGACCAGGCGGTCGCCCGGGGCGCGGTCGTGTTCGGCGTGTGCGCGGGCTTCCAGATCCTCGGCCGGTCGTTCACCGGCGCGGACGGCACGCAACAGCCCGGCCTCGGCGTGCTCGACTGCACCACCCGCCCGAAGGGCACTCGCATGATCGGCGAGCTGGTGGTCGAGGCGACGGCGCTGCAGCTGCCGTTGCTCACCGGCTTCGAGAACCACGGTGGCATCACCGAGCTCGGTGCCGACGCCACGCCGTTCGGGCGCGTGCTCGTCGGGTCGGGCAACGGCGCCGCCGGTGTCGAAGGTGTCGTGACCGGGCGCGTGATGGGCACGTACCTCCACGGTCCCGCGCTCGCCCGCAACCCCGCGCTCGCCGATCTCCTGCTGTCGTGGGTGGTCGGGCCGCTCGAACCGCTCGACGACCACGTGGTCGACCGGCTGCGCGAGGAACGCCTGCACGCCGCGCTCGGACGCCGTCACCGCGGATGACGTCGCCGTGAGCCGTTGGGATCCGGAGGAGTGGCGCGGGCTCGTCGTCGTGTGCGGGGGCAGCCGATGGGACGGCATCGTCTCGCCCGAGCGCCAGGTGGCGCTGCAGCTCGCGCGCACCGTGCCGGTGCTGTTCGTCGATCCGCCCGCGTCGGTCGTGCGCCTGCGCAACCGTCTGTCGGTCGCGGGACGTGTTCGCCGCGAGGCGGACCGCATCGCGGTGCTGACACCGGTCGTGCAGCCCGGCGTCGACCGCCCCGGCATCCGCGTCGTCACCGAGTGGCTGGTGCGCGCCCAGCTCCGGCGCGCCGCGCGCGCCCTCGGCGGTGACGTGCAGGCCGTCTTCAACGCCAACCAGCGCAACCTCCTCGGCGTGTGCAACGAGCGCGTGCGCGCGGTGTACGCCACCGACGACTTCACGGTGGCGTCGGAGTTGTTCGAGGTGCGGCGCGACGTGCTCGTGCGCCAGCAGGAACGGCTGGCCGCGAACGCGGATGTCGCCATCTGCGTGTCCGAACCGATCGCGGCGGCGTGGCGCGCGCTCGGCGTCGATGCGCACGTCATCCCCAACGGGTGCGACGTCGACGCCGGAGCGGCCGTCGACGACGTCGCACCTGCGGACGACGTGCACCTGCCACCGCCGGTCGCGGGGTTCCTCGGCTACCTGTCGCCGCGCATCGATCTCCGCCTCCTGCGCGCGGTCGCCGACCGGGGTGTGTCGTTGCTCCTCGTCGGGCCGGTCTCGGCCGGCCTCGAGTTCGACGACCTCGTCGCGCGACCGAACGTCCAGTGGCTCGGCCAACGTCCGCCCTCGACGATGCCGTCGTATCTCCGGGTGATGGACGTCGGCCTCACGCCGTACGTCCACAGTGACTTCAACCGCGCCAGCTACCCGTTGAAGACGCTCGAGTACCTCGCTGCCGGCCGACCGGTCGTCGCCACGAGCCTCCCCGCGACGCGCTCACTCGGAACCGAACACGTCACGATCGCCGACGACCCTGTCGAGTTCGCGGACGCGGTCGCGACGGCCGCCGCGTTGCCGAAGACGCCCGAGCTGCTCGCATCGCGACGAGCGTTCGCGCGTCGGCACTCGTGGGAGGCGCGCGTCGCGGAGATCGCGCCGCTGCTCGGCGTCGCCGCGCGCTAGGGGCCTGCGAGAGAGCCGGCTAGGAGAGCGGGGTGCGTTCGGGCTCGTTGGGCTCCAGCGCGTCGATCGCGGCTTCCATCTCGTCGGCGGGCGTGGACCGCACGAGGCGGTACAACCACCGCCCGACGAGGAGTCCCTCGACGGCGAGCGCGGCGACCCCCCCGCACAGCAACTCGAGGAAGTCGCCGCCGACGAGGGCCGACGCGCCCTTGGCGGCGAGCGCGGCGCCGACCGCACCGAGCAGCGGTCGGGGGAGCAGGGCGAGCACGGCACGGATCGAGAACCCGGCCCGGCGCAGCGCCCACAACAGGATCGGGAGCGGCACGAGGAGCACGACGGCCATGTGCGCGAACCCGACGCCGCGGATGCCGTCGTGGAGCGCGCCGAACGACAGCGCGGGCACCAGCGCGACGAGCCATGCCATCTGCAACACGAGCGTGGCCCGTCCACGGCCCAGCGCGTAGAGGAGATCGCACCCGAGTTGGAGCGCGACGCGCGCCACGCCGAGCACGATGAGGAACCGGAGCGCGAGCGCGGCGCCCGTCCACGGTGGTCCGTACACGAAGCGCACGAGCGGCACGGCGAGCACGCCGAGCACGGCGCAGATCAACGCGCTGATCCCGACCACGGACGCGAGCGCGCGTGCGAACGCGTCCTGGGCGCGCGCGATGTCGTGCTGCAGTCGTGCGAACCCGGGAACCGACACCCGCGTCACGGACAACGACAACGTGGTCACCGGCCAGCTCGAGAGGTTGAACGCCATCAGGTAGAGCCCGAGTGACGTGGAGCCGAGCAACCGTCCGACGACCACGTAGTCGACGTTCGTGACGGCCTCGGTGAACAGGAACGCGCCCGCCATCGGGAGCCCGACGTGCAGCAGCGAGCGCGCCAGCTCCGGGTCGTAGGCGGGGCGGTAGCGGGCACGCGCGAGCTTGAAGTGCAGCAGCCCGTTCACGCTGTTGCCGACGACTCTGCCCCAGGCCAGGCTCCACGGACCGAGGCCGGCCGCCGCGAGCGCGATCGTGACGCCGACCGACACGAACAGGCCGGTGAGGTCGGCGAGGGCGCGCCGGCGTTGGTCGAACTCGCGTGTCAGCAACCCGGACTGCACCGCGGAGGCGCCGTTGATCAGCAGGCAGACGGACAGCAGCCGGATCACGCCCGTCGCCTCGGGCGAGCCGAGCGCGCGGGCGAACCACGGCGCCACGGCGATGGCGACGAGGAACTGCACCACGCTCGATCCGAAGATGACCGTGACCGCGGTCGGGCCGATCTCGTCGACGTCGCCCGGATGGCGGATGAGGGCGGTCTCGACCCCGAGGTCGTTCGTGTTCGACAGGACGATGAGCGCGACGAACGCCACCGTGTAGACGCCGTACTCGCTCGGCGCGAGGAGGCGGGCGAGCACGATGCCCATGACGAGCGTGCCCACACGGGCGCTCAGGTTGGACACCAGGCTCCACCGGAACCCGGAGGCCACGGAGGTCCCCAGATCGGTGTCGCCGTCCCGCCAGATGTCGGGTTCTTGCGTGTCGTCGTTGCTCGGCACGTCGCCCCTCGTCAGATCGCCGAGCGTAGCTCGCTCCCGGTCAAGTTCTCGGCGCAGCCCGCCGATGTCTGAAGGCGTACCAGGCCGCCGGGCGGAGCCGGTGGCCGGAGTCCAGGAGCTTCCCGTTGTCGCTGTTTCGCCGCTGCCGCATGCTCAGCCGCTTCCCGAGGGTCGCCATCCTCGTGGTCGGCATCGGGGCCGTCGTCGGGTTGCCTGCCGCCGCCGCGCCGACCGGGACGACGACGCCCGCCCAGCTCGTCCTGTCCACGAACACCGACGTGGTCGCCGTCGCGCCCACCGGTACAGTCGCCGGCACTCCAGGCGCGATGGCGTTGACGACGGGGGAGTACGCCGTGAAGGCGAAGCAGATCACGAGGGCTGGCCTGGTCTTCGCGGCGACCGCGGTGTACGCCGGAGCCGGCAGCACCCCCACCCCGCCCAGCACGCCGACCCCGCCGCCGCCCCCGGTCGTGAGCGCGTGGCCGAACGCGTCGAGCACCGGTGTGCCCGCCGGCGTCGTGCTGAAGCCGTCGGGTGGGATGACGATCACGACCGACGGCACGGTGATCGACGGCCTCGACGTGACGGGCTGCATCATCGTGCGTGCCAACAACGTGACGATCAAGAACACGCGGGTGCGCCAGAACGCGCCGTGCGGCGGCGGTGCCATCGACACCGAGTACGGCCCCTACACGGGCATCCTCATCCAGGACGTCGAGGTCGACGGCCAGCGCCAGAACGCCGGCGCCCCCCTCGTGGGCAGCGGCGGGTACACGTGCATCCGCTGCAACCTCCACGACGGCGGGCAGGGCTTCCACCTCACCAACAACGTCACCGTCGTCGACTCGTACGTGCACGACCTCTACGGATCCGGCACGACGCACAACGACGCGCTGATGTCGAACGGCGGCTCCGGGTTCGTCGTGCACCACAACACGTTGCTGTGCGACGTCGGCTGGCCCGGCAACATGTCGACGGGTGGCGGTTGCTCGGCGGCGGTGTCGCTCTTCGGCGACTTCGGCCCGGTGACCAACGTCCAGATCGACGACAACTTCCTCAACGGTGGCGCGTACTGCGCCTACGGCGGGACGCTCGCCGACAAGCCGTACCCGGTCGCCAGCAACGTGAGCTTCACGAACAACCAGTTCGGTCGCATGCCGCCGACGTGGGCGAACTGCGGGATCTACGGCCCGTACACGGGGTTCAGCCCCACGAACGGCAACGTGTGGTCGAACAACACGTGGGCCGACACCGGCGCAATCATCCCCTGACCGCGTCCTCGCACAGCGCGAGCAACTGCGCGGCGCGGTGATCCCACGTGTCGTCGACGACGGCGGCGCGGCGGCGTGCCGGTGAGCTGAGCCCGCCATCGGCGAGCGTGGCACGGATGGCCTCGACGAACTCCTGGTGGGTCGCTGCGATCCGGATGTGCTCGGCGTAACGCCGCACCTCCGGGAAGTCGGTGCTGACGACGGGAAGCCCGAGCGCGAGGTACTCCTTCATCTTGATGGGGTTGGAGTAGCGGATCCACTCGTTGTTGCACCATGGCATCAACGCGACGTCGAAGGCGGCGCCGTAGCGGGGGATGTCGTCGTACGGGCGACCCCCGAGCCACACCACGTTCGGGAACTCGTCCACCCATCGCATCGAGCACGTTGCGTCGCCGATGAGGAGCAACGTCGCATCGGGAAGTTCACGGGCGACGTGCGCGAGCAGCGGCATGTCGACCACGTAGTCGTCGAGACCACCGAAGAACCCGACGATCGGGCGGGGGACGTCGTCCAGGTCGTCCGCCATCGAGTCGCGGGTCGCCATGGCGAAGTGCTCGACATCGACACCGTGGTCGAGGAACACGGCGCGGTCACCCACGACCGGCTGTTCGTCCTCCATGAGCGCGTGGCTGACGTAGAGCACGGCATCGGCCTCGCGCAGCAGGGCGCGCTCGAGCGACTCGATCGTGCCCCGATGCGCCTCGTCGAACGCGGAGTGACGGTCGCTGCGGTTGAACACGACCGGCCCGTGCTCGAAGTGCCGCATCACGTCGTACGACGTGGGGATGGTGGCGAGGCACACCGGCCGGCGCATACCGAGACGTCGCAACGCCAGCCGCACCTGCAAGGCGACGAAGCGCGCGTTCATCGTCCGCACCCATGCGACGGAGTAGAAGGGCACGACGACCGGCGTCAGCACGGCGAACCCGGGCGTGTCGGGAAGGGGCCGCTGCAACGACTTCATCATGCTGCGCGCCTTGCGCCACAGGCGCATGAGGAACCGACTCGACCGTCCCGGCAGCGGCATGCGCAACGTGATGCTGTTGACGAACAGCACCGGGCGTTCGCGTGCCATGCGCACCATCAGTTGGAAGTCGGAGTGGGCGCGGTTGAAGTACCACCAGTCCTGCGCGGAGAAGCAGACGATGCCGTCGTCGGTCACGACGATGCCGCCGTCGAGTGCCGCTGCTGCTCGCGGTGCCACACCTCGAGGCTGAGCAGCGTCCAGATGCGGATCTCCTCGTTGCGCCGGCCCCGCTCGTGATCCGCGAGGAGGCGATCGACTTCGCGCCGGTCCATGAGACGCGCCACCAGCGACGAAGGATCGGTCAGCGTGTCGTGCGTGAAGTCGCGGAGGTCGCC
>Ga0070741_10003296_pt1 | contig 40484 bp, 33 predicted proteins | sample Coa_R1_4_FD_66440 | JGI IMG/M metagenome (GOLD analysis project Ga0070741, IMG submission 66440) | Surface soil microbial communities from Centralia Pennsylvania, which are recovering from an underground coalmine fire - Coalmine... | ecosystem: Environmental > Terrestrial > Soil > Unclassified ...
CGGACAAAATCCTCCGACGCGCAAGCGCGACGGAGGTCGACGAAGCCTCGACGTCGCGAGGTGTCGAGGCCCGTGGGTCCGATCGGACCCACAGGCGTCCCGCGCGCCCTCGGTACTTTTTCCGGGAGCGATGCGGAAACTGGCAATGCGGCTCACCCCGGGCCGATCAAAGAACAGGGGCGATGACGCATGCCTGCTGTTTGACAACGATATCGGAAGCGCGAGGCCGCTTTTTTTCACCCTCCCCTTTCAGGGGGAGGGTCGACCGCCGAGCGTTAGCGAAGGCGGTCGGGGTGGGGTGAACTTCGGCGCAAACATTTCACCCCACCCCGCTCGCGGGTCGCTTGGGACGAGGAAAAACTATTTCGCCTTCAGCTGCCTCAGCATGGCGCTGGCCTGCTCCAGGTTTGGATTGATCTTGAGCGCCTGGCGATAGTCGGCGATGGCGCCGGCCTTGTCGCCGTCGTCGAGCCTGGCATTGCCGCGGTTGTAGTAGCCGGAGGCGTAATGCGGGTCGAGCTTGAGGGCCTGGTCGTAGTCCTCGATGGCGCGCTTGTTGTCCTTCTTGTCGCGCCAGGCATTGCCGCGATTGTTGTAGGCCTCGGCATAGTCCGGCTTGAGCTCGATCGCCTTGCTGTGATCGGCGATCGCCTCGTCGATCTCGTGCAGCCCGCGATGCGCGTTGCCGCGCCCGGTATAGGCATAGGCCGAGTTCGGATCGTAGTGGATGGACATGGTGAAGTCGGCGAGCGCCAGCTCGAATTTGCCGAGCCTGCGGTACATGGCGCCGCGTTGCAGATGCACCAGCGCGCGGTTCTCGGCGCTGCCGCCCTCGGTGTTGACCAGCGTGGTGCAGGCGGCGATGACGTCGTTGACGTGCTTGACCGAGAAATTGGTGTTCGACACCGGGAAGGTGCAGAGCCGGTAAAGATCGTTGAGCTGCTCGCGCGACAGCTCCTTGCCGCCGGCCTGCGCCAGGGCGGCCGGCGAAGACGCCAGAACCGCCAAGGCGGCGCAAAATCCGGCCGCCAGAATCGTCAAAGGTTTGCTCATGGCCTATCCCCCGAAAACGCCCAAGCCTCGCGCATTTCGGCGCGGCGCGGCAAGGTGGTAGGTTTATCGCCCGTGCCGCCTTGAACCGGCCGCCGCCGCGCGCCGACTTAAGCTTTGGTCGGGCCGCCGGGCCCGGCGGTTCAAGCAACGTCAACGGGAAAATTTGGAGATCATCATGCGATACGGTTTCGCAGCGGGCCTCGCGACGCTGGCGCTGCTGGCGGCCGGCGCGGCGCGCGCCGAAGACGACGCCGGCCAATATGCCAGGCGCCTGTTCGCGCAGAATCTGGCGCCGCAGGCCAAGTCCTATGCCTGCTTCGTGCGCCGCTACGACGCTGCGCACATGGCGCAGCATCCCAAGCAGAAGGTCACGGTGATGAAGCTTCTCATCACCGCCGAGACCGCGCCGGAGGACAAGGCGCTGAACTATTCCTTCCGCCTCGGCGTCAACTTCCGCGACCGGCGCGGCAATTTCGATTCCAGCGGCGACTGCGGCCACCCCAGCGCCTTCGAGATGTCGGCCGACAAGATGCACCTCGGCTGCGGCGTCGACTGCGACGGCGGCGGCATCTCGGTCGAGCTCGCGCACGGCGACAAGGCCATGCTGGTGCGCCTCGAGAGCATCCGCATCTGGCAGAACAACAAGCCCGCCGACGAAGGCCTCAACCTCGAAGGCGGCGCCGACGACCGCATCTTCAGGCTCGACCGCGCAAGCCTCGAGGATTGCCGCTCGCTCATCACCGACCGCAAGGAACTCGCCGCCATGCGGCGCAAGTGAAGGAGAACGCCATGCACCGACGCAACCTGCTCACCGCCGTGCTGGCCGGCGCCGGCGGCCTCATCGCCGCCGCGGGCGGCGCGCGTAGCGCCCAGGCCAAGCCCGCTGCGGCGCCCGACAAGGCCAAGGTCGTCTACCACCTCACCGACCTCGACAAGGTCGCCTTCGTGCTCGGCAATATCCGCAACCACTACGACGGCGCCGGCGGGCCGGACAAAGTGACGATTGCTCTGGTGGTGCACGGCCCCGCGCTCAAGGCGTTCCAGACCGCGCAGGCCTCGCCCGATCTTGCCCGCCATGTCGGCGAATTCGCCAAGACCGGACTGGCGCTCACCGCCTGCGGCAACACCATGAAGGCGCAGAAGATCACGCTCGCCGACCTGCTGCCGGGTTTCGTCAAGGCCGACGAGGGCGGCGTGGTGCGCATCGCCGAATTGCAGGCCCAGGGCTACGTCTACCTGCGGCCCTGACGCCGGTTGCTTGGCGCCTGGCGGCGGTCTATATGCCGGCGCAATCACCGCAATCGAGTTTGGGGACAAAACGATGACCGCCATTCGCGGCTATGTCGCGCCGACCACGGAAGCCGATGCCCTCGGCGTGCATTCGCTCGACCAGTTCGTGCTGGCGGTGCCGGACGCTTCGGTGGCGCAGGACTTCTACGGCAATTTTGGGCTCGACGTACGGGCCAAGGGCAACACGCTCGAACTCCTGACCTTCGGTCATGAACACCGCTGGGGCTCGGTGGTGGAGGGCGTCCGGCAGAAGGCGCTGCACCATCTGTCGTTCGGCTGCTACGCCGAGGACCTCGACCGGCTGAAGACGCGCATCGAGGAGAACGGCGTCAGGCTGATCGACCCGCCGCCGGGCTTCGAGAGCAACGGCTTCTGGTTCCGCAACCACGAGGGCATCCTCATCGAGGTCAAGGTGGCGCCCAAGGTGTCGCCCGACCGCAAGGCCGACAGCCAGTGGATCTCGGTGCCGGCCGGCAAGGCCGGCGCCGACACCCGCGCCAAGTCGCCGGCGGTGCGGCCGCGCCGGCTGTCGCACGTGCTCACCTTCACCCGCGACATCGACGCCTCGATCGACTTCTACAGCCGCAATCTCGGCCTGCGCCTGTCGGACCGCGCCGCCGACATCGTCGCCTTCATGCACGGCATCCACGGCAGCGACCATCACATGCTGGCGCTGGTGAAGTCGTCGGCGCCCGGCTTCCACCACTGCTCGTGGGACGTCGCCTCCGTCAACGACATCGGCCTCGGCGCCATGCGCATGGCCGACAAGGGCTACACCAAGGGCTGGGGGCTCGGCCGCCACGTGCTCGGCTCCAATTATTTCCATTACGTGCGCGACCCCTGGGGCAGCTTCTCGGAATATTCCTGCGACATCGACTACATCCCCAAGGAGGAGCGCTGGCCGGCCGGCGACCACAAGCCGGAGGACTCGTTCTACCTCTGGGGCCCGGAAGTGCCGCGCGAATTCACCGTCAATGTCGAGGGCGGCGAGAGCTAGGCTCCGTCATTCCGGGACGCTCGCGCAAAGCGAGCGAACCCGGACATCCAGTTGCTCTGGCCGAGGCTGGTTCTGGATTGCGGGTTCGCGCCTGCGGCGCGCCCCGGAATGACGGTCGGCGGGTTTGCGCCTGCGCGCCGCCCGCCCTTGGGTTCGTCACCCTGAGGCGGCGGCGCGCGAAGCGCCGCCATCGAAGGGTGACGACGACCTCACTCCACGATCTTCACCAGCTCGCCCGGCTTGACGGTGTCGTGGGCGCCGAGGCCGTTGATGAGGCGGAAGCGCTCGAGCGGGTGATCGCCGGCCTGCATGCGGTGCGCCAGGCTCGCCACCGTATCGCCGGCGCGCACCGTGACGATCTTGAGCCGCAGCGGCTTGATCTCCTGGCTTTCCTTCAGGCTCATGCGGCGGAAGCTGAGCACGGCGTCGCGGAACGAGCGGTCGGCCTGCGGCGTCATGGTCTTGGCGGCGAAGATGAAGCGGTAGACGTCGCTGCCGAAGCGCACCGCGAACAGCCGGAACGACCACTGCTCGCCTTTGGCGGTCGCGGTCGCCGCCGGGAAGCCGCTGACGCTCAGCGCCTCGACGCTCTGCGCATCGACATTGTCCATCCAGCCGGACTTGAGATAGTCGGTCAGCGCCTGCTCGGCCGGCACGCTCACGGTGTCGAGCCGCATCGCCTCGCCGCCGCCGTCCTTGAGGCCGAGCACCGCCTGCGCGGTGTTGTCGAGGGTGAAGCCCGGCGGCGCGGTGAAGGTGAAGCCGAGCTTGGGATGCAGGAAGCGGCGGCCGCGCACGAAGCCTTCGCTCGGGTCCTCGCCGTAGACCAGGCCGTCGAGCGCCTGCAGATAGTCGTTGCGGTCGCGCTCGCCGCTGCCCGGGCCGCTGAACTGGCGGGCATTGGCGAGCGCGTTGCGCACGCGGTCGGGCGTCGCCGGATGGTTGGACAGGAAGTCGGGCGAGTTGTGGATGTCGCCGTTGCCGGGCGATTTGATCTCGGCGTTGCGCTGCATGTCGGTGAGGAAGCGCGAGGCGCCGTAGGGGTCGAAGCCGGCGCGCGCCGAAATGCCGACGCCGATGCCGTCGGCCTCGAATTCCTGCGCCCGCGAGAAGCCGGCGAGCGCCAGCTTCGACTTGGCGAGCGCCAGCGCGCCGGCCTCCGGATCGCTCAGCACGTCGGCGACGACGTGGCTCACCAGCGCCGCCTGCCGCGCCTGGTCCTCGCGGATCGCGGCATGGCGGGCGATGACGTGGCCCATCTCGTGCGCCAGCACCGAGGCGAGCTCGGCCTTGTCGTTAGCGAGCGCGATCAGCCCGCGGGTGACGTAGAGCTGGCCGTTCGGCAGCGCGAAGGCGTTGACCGCCTGCGAGTTGAGGATGGTGACGTCGTATGTCTGCTCGGGCTTCTCCGAGGCCGCCACCAGCCGCTCGACCAGCTGCGTCACCATGGCGTGCAGCCTGGCGTCGTCGTAGACGCCGCCATAGGAGGCGAGGATGCGGGCGTTCTCGCGCTGCTCCGCGGTCTGCCGCGCCGCCTGCGCCGCCGGGTTTGGCACCGTGAGCTGCGGCAGCTCCAGCGAGATCTGCTTGCTGTCGGGACTGCCGGCGCAGGCCGCAAGCAGCAGCATAAGCGCCGGCGCCAGCCAGAGGGACGGCCGCGGCGTGATCATGGTCGCATCTCTTGCGCGTTACGCATGGCTTCGTCGGCGAGCTCGATCTGCTCGGGCACGTCGGCTTCGATCACCGGACCGCGGCGCTGCTCGAGCACGCCGCGCACCCGGATCAGGCGGCCTTCGAGCGCCTTGGGTTCTAGCCCGGCATCCTTAAAGATGCGCTGATTGCGGCGCAGGATGATGACGCTGAAGTCGCGTGTCCAGCGCGGCCCGAAATTCACATATATTGTGCTGCCGCTGTCGCGCACCGACAAGACCTTGCCCTGAACGATGGTAAAACGCCCCAGTTCCGCCCGCAGACGAGCGCCATTGTCGGGCGATAAAGGGGCAAAATTGGGATCGGCCCACAGCCCGCGCTGCGCCGCGCGCGCCGCCCGTTCCGCCCTGAGCAGCACATCGGCGCAAGGCTTGCTGCCGACGCGGGCGGCGACCCGGGCCAGTCCCTGGTCCAGCAGCATCTGCTGCACGGAGCGCGCCTCGCCGCCGGCATAGGCGAAGGCGACCAGGCGGCCGTAGCGGTCGGGCTCGGCGCTCGGCGCTTCGAGCCTGAGCGGCCGGCCGACCAGGCCGTTGAGCGCCGCGGCGGCGGCGCCGGTGACTTCGAGGCCGGCGAGCCGCACCGTGCGGCCGTCGGCGAGCGCGAGCGTGCGGCCGTCGCGCACCGCGGCGACGGCGGCGCTGCCTTGCGCGGCGAGCCGGCAGCCGTCCTCGGCCAGCGCCGGCGTGGCGAGGAGGAGGAGCGCGGCGGCGGCGGCGCGGGTCATGGCGGCAAGCTTAGCGCCGCGCGGGCCCTTGTGCTAAATGGCGCCGACGCGGTCCCGTAGCTCAGCTGGATAGAGCAGCGGTTTCCTAAACCGAAGGTCGGAGGTTCGACTCCTCTCGGGACCGCCATGCGGCGCCATGCGGCGTCATGCGGCGCCATGAGGCACATTGACCGGCGCGGGCGGCGGCACATTGGCCGCGCGGGCGGCGGCGCCATTGGCCGGCTTGGCCGGCGCCACGCGGCGCTATTGGCCGGCGCGGGCGGCGGGATTTTGCGCCTCGCGGCCCGCGGCAGCGGGCGCCGGCCTGTCATGGCGCGGCTTTCCAGGGCGGTTGCGCCGGCTTCCGCACGGTTCCCGCACGGGTTCCGCAAGGTCCCGCAAGGTCCCGTGGCGACACGATATTTCGCGTCGGCCGGCGTTAACCATGTTCCTTAATGCATTATTGGTTGTGTCGGCGGCGGCCTGCTAAGCTTGGCCAAAGGGGGGCGGTCCGCGGTGCGCCAGGCGCGCGGGCAGGCCAACCGAGAACAACGAGGGTCGCGCCCACGGGGGGAGCGACACCAAACGAACAACAATCCGGACAGGTGCGATGGCGCCAAAACGCCATCGGTGAGCGCGTGTCCGCCGTGTGAGTTTGTGAGCGGCGCTGCGCCACGGCGCGCGGCCGCTGCGTAAGGAGGAGATGAGGCCATGTCCGGACCTACGATTTATAACGTCAACAACAGCGGCAGTCTTGCTTCGGCACTTTCGACGGCTGTTGACGGCGACATCATCAACCTCGCCGCCGGCAATTACGATACCGGTGGCCCTGGCGCTTTCACGGTCAATGCCGCCGTTACCATCAACGGCCCCAAGGCCGGGCAGGACGGCGACGCGGCGCTGCGCGGCTTCAACGAGGCGCAGTTTACCTCGGCCATCGAGATCGCCCACGACGGCGTCACCATCAACGGCATCATGATGACCGGTGCCAACAACTTCGGCTCAGCTCCAGGTGGTCCCATCGCCCCCTCCACCGGCATTCTGGTCGATCCCGGCGTCGCCAACACAACGATCGAATGCACGCTGTTCACGGAGAACTCTCCGCACTCCGACAACGGCTTGACCATCGACCAAGCCACCAATGTCGACGTGCACAACAACGCCTTCGCCGGCTACGGCTTTGGCGTCAGCGTCGTCGATGGCTCGACCGGGTCGATCCACGACAACACCTTCGCCGAAGTTACCGGCACCGAGGGCATCCTCACCAAATCGACCGCGGTCACGATCGCGAACAACCTGTTCCACAATGAAAGCGACGGCGGACCGGCCGTGGTCTCGGAGCCGACCGCCACCACGGTCGACGCCTCGAGCTACATCCTGTCGAGCAACACCGTCGATGCTTTGGACGCCGGGCAGCCAATCTCCATCGTCGTTCAGGTCGTAAATGCCACCGATGCCTTGAACATCAAGGGCACGACGTTCGATGACTCGATCTTGACTTCGGATGATCCATTTTTTACGCCAGGCGGTCATAACGGTTCGATTACCGTCGATGCCGGGGCCGGCAATGACGTGGTCGATGGCGGCGCCGGCAACGACACCATCGACGGCGGCGCCGGCAACGATACCCTGCACGGCTTCGGCGGCACCGACACCGTCAGCTTCGCCTCGTCGGGCGCGGCGGTCACGGCGAGCCTGGCGTCGGGCACCTCGACCTCGACCGGCGCGAACAACGCCGGCAGCGATACTTTCGACAACTTCGAGAACATCACCGGCTCGGATTTCGGCGACACCCTGACCGGCGACGGCAATGGCAACGCCATTTCCGGCGGCGCCGGCGACGACATCATCACCGGCGGCGACGGCGCGGACGTGCTTACCGGCGGCGCCGGCAACGACACCTTCGTCATCGCCACCAACAAGGACGCCGGCGGTGGCGGCGACGTCTATGACGGCGGCTTCGACACCGACACGCTGCTGATCCAGGCCGACGCCGACTTCTCCAGCTCGACCCTGACCTCGATCGAGAAGCTCACCTTCAGCGGCGCGGCCGACACCACCGTCACCTTCACCGACGGCCAGCTCGGCGGCGGGGATCTGTCCGGCACGCTCGCCGTCACCGGCAGCGCCAAGGTGGACCATATCGTCGTCACTGTCGGCGCAGGCGCAACGGTCGATCTCAGCGGCTGGACCTTCACCGGCTGGACCGCGGGCACCGACACCATCACCATCAACGGTTCGACCGGCGCGACCAAGATCACCGGCTCGAGCCAGAACGACACCATCAACGGCGGCTCCGGCATCGACACCGTCGACGGCGGCAGCGGCGACGACACCATCACCGGCAACGGCGGCGCCGACAGCCTCACGGGCGGCGCCGGCAACGACACCCTGGTCGGCGACCAGAGCGACACCCTGCTCGACGGCGGCGCCAACAACGACAGGCTGCAAATCGGCGCCAGCTTCACCAACAGCAGCGACGCGCAGATCGTCGGCATCGAGAACGTGGTGCTGACCACGGGCGGCACCACGCTCGACCTGCACAAGCAGACCGAGGGCTTCACCATCACCGGCTCGTCCGGCGCCGACACCATCACCGGCGGCACCGCGGCCGACGCCATCAATAGCGGCGGCGGCGACGACGTCATCAACTACACCGTCGGCGACGGCGCCGACGCCATCGACGGCGGCACGACCGGCGAGACCACGGGCGACACGCTGAACATCGTCGGCACGGCCGCCGGCGAGACGCTCGCCGTCACCGTGTTCGGCAACAAGGTCATCGGCTTCGGCGGCGGCGCCACCGTCACCAATGTCGAGCACGTCACGCTCGATCTCTTGGGCGGCACCGACACGCTCGACTATACCGGCTCGGCGCAGGCGCTGTCGGTCGATCTCGGCAACAAAAACGCCACCGGCTTCGACAACGGCTCGGTCAGCGGCGTCGAGAACGTCACCGGCTCGTCCAAGGACGACAGCCTCACCGGCGACGGCAACGCCAACGTGCTCACCGGCGCGGCCGGCAACGACACGCTGACCGGCGGCGCCGGCAAGGACACGCTGTCCGGCGGCGCCAACAGCGACATCTTCATCGTCGGCACGGGCGATGCTGTCTCGGGCGAGACCTATGACGGCGGCGCCGGCAACGACACGCTGAAGGTCACCGGCGATGCCGACTTCACCGACTCCTCGCTGCTGAGCATCGAAAACCTCACTTTCAACACCAGCGGCGCGGCCACGGTGACGCTGACCGCCGCGCAGCTCGGCGGCACCAACCTCGCTGCGGCGCTGGCGGTGACGGCGAGCGCCAACGACGACCACATCGTCATCAATGCCGCGTCGGCCTCGACCATCGACCTCAGCGCCTGGAGCTTCACCCAGTGGGGCGCCTCCGGCACCGACACCATCACCATCAACGGCTCGACCGGCGCCGACACCATCACCGGCTCGGTCAAGGATGACATCATCAACGCCGGGCAGGGCACCGACAGCGTCGCCGGCGGCGGCGGCAACGACACCATCAACTACGTCGCCGGCGACGGCGCCGACACCATCAACGGCGACGGCGGCACCGGCACGGCCGGCTCCGCCGACAAGCTCGAAATCTCCGGCACCGGCACCGACAGCGTCAGCGTCGTCGTCAGCAGCGACACCGTGACCAAGGTCGGCGGCGGCAGCATCAGCAATATCGAGCAGGTCGACCTCGACCTCGGCGCCGGCACCGACAGCGTCGATTTCACCGGCACCACGCAGGCGCTCACCGTCGACCTGTCGACGGGAACCGCGACCGGCTTCAACACCTTCAACAACGTGGAAAACGTCACCGGCGGCTCCAACGACGACGCGTTGACCGGCGACGCCCAAGATAACGTCCTCGTCGGCGCCGCCGGCAACGACACCATCGACGGCGGCGACGGCAACGACACGCTGACCGGCGGCACCGGCCTCGACACGCTCACCGGCGGCAACGGCAACGACACCTTCGTGGTCGCCGCCGGCGACGTCGTCACCGGCGAAACCTATGACGGCGGCGCCAACACCGACACCCTCGAGCTCACCGGCAGCGCCGACTTCACCGGCACGACGCTGAAGTCGATCGAGGCGCTGACGTTCTCGACCGCCGCGACCGCGACCGCGACCTTCACCTCGTCGCAGATCGGCGCCACCGGCGTGTCGTCGGGCCTCACCGTGACCGGCGACAGCCACGTCAACAACATCGTCGTCAATCTCGATTCCGCGTCGGTGGACCTCAGCGGCTGGACTTTAAACACGTGGACGGCCGGCACCGACACCGTCACCATCAACGGCACCGCGGCGACCGAGACCATCACCGGCAGCGCTCAGAACGACGTCATCACCGGCGGCGCGGGCGCCGATATTATCAACGGCGGCGGCGGCGACGACACGATCAACTACGTTTCCGGCGACGGCGCCACCACCATCGACGGCGGCACGACCGGCGAGACCTCCGGCGACACCATCGTCGTCACCGGCACCGCCGGCAACGACACCATTGCCGCGATCGTCACCAGCGGCAAGGTGCTGAACCTCGATGGCGGCAACATCAGCAATGTCGAGAACATCACGCTCGATCTTGGCGGCGGCACCGATACGCTCGACTATACCGGCTCGGCCGGCAACCTGACGGTCGACCTCGGCGCCGGCAACGCCACCGGGTTCAAGGCCGGCAGCGTTCAGCACGTCGAGAACGTCATCGGCTCGACCGGCGCCGACACCCTGACCGGCGACGGCAACGACAACACCTTCACCGGGTCCGGCGGCAACGACATCATCACCGGCGGCGCCGGCACCGACACCGCGGTGTTCACCGGCAACAAGGCCGACTACACCTTCACGCCGGGCGGCTCGACCGTGGTCGACACGGTCGGCGGGCGCGACGGCACCGACACCCTGAGCGGCGTCGAGCTGCTGCAATTCGCCGACGGCACCGTGAGCTTCCTGGCGCCGCCGACCGCGCCGGGCGCGCCCGCGGTCGCCGAGAACGCCGGCGGCGGCATCAACGCCAGCGAGGCGTCCGACGGCACCGCCGTGGTCGTCAGCCTGAGCGGCACCGGCGCCATCGCCGGCGACACGCTGACCGTCAACTGGGGCGGCAAGACCGTCACCCATACCGTGACCTCGGGCGAGATCACCGGCAACAGCGCCACCGTGACCGTGCCGGCCGGCACCATCACGGCGCAGGGCGACGGCACCTTCAACGTCACCGCCAACCTGACGCATCCGTTCGGCACCGCCGGCGCCAACTCCTCGGCGACCTCGGTGACGGTGGACACCGCGGCGCCGAACGCGCCGACGGCGCCGGACATGACGGCGGCGACGGACGATGGATCGTCGCACACCGACAACTCGACCAGTGACACGACGCCGACGTTTACCGGCACCGCGGAAGCCGGCAGCACCATCAATCTGTACGACGGCGCCACGCTGATCGGCAGCGGCACCGAGGCCCAGTACGAATCCGGCATCACGGTGTCGGCGCTGTCGCTCGGCTCGCACACCATCACGGCGAAGGCGACCGACGCGGCCGGCAATGTCAGCACGGCCTCGAGCGGCCTTGCCGTGACCATCGTCACCGCCGGCAACGTCATCAACGGCTCGACCGGCAACGACACCATCGATGCCACCCACGGGCCGGTCGGCGCGCCGTTGAGCACAGCGACGAGCGGCGTCGACATCATCCACGGCAATGACGGCAACGACAAGATCAGCGGGCTTGGCGGCGACGACCAGCTGTTCGGCGACGCCGGCAACGACACGCTCAACGGCGGCGACGGCAACGATACGCTCGACGGCGGTGGCGGCAACGACATCATGATCGGCGGCGCCGGCAACGACAGCTACGTCGTCGACGGCACCAAGGACGTCATCACCGAAGCCGTCAATGGCGGCACCGACCAGGTGCTGTCGCACGTCAGCTACAAGCTGGGGGCGAACGTCGAGAATCTTCAGCTGGCCGGTTTGTCAGTCGGCAATATCGACGGCACCGGCAACAACCTGGACAACAACATTGCCGGCGACGGCAACGACAACGTGCTCGCCGGTCTCGGCGGCGCCGACGATCTCGACGGCGGCGCCGGCAACGACACGGCGACCTATGCCGCGTCGAAGGCGGGCGTCACCATCGCGCTCGATGGCACCGCCGGCAGCGGCGGCGACGCCGAGGGAGACCATCTCACCAATATCGAGAACCTGATCGGCTCGGCCTTCGCCGACACGCTGACCGGCGACGGCAACGCCAACGTGTTCACCGGCGGCGCCGGCAATGACACGCTCACCGGTGGCGGCGGCGACGATACCTTCAATGTGTCGGGGACCAATGACGTCCATGATGTGATCTCTGGCGGCAGCGGCACCGACACCATCCAGGTCACCGGCTCGACGGCGGTGACCTTCGCCGGCTTCGATGCCACGAAGGCCGGGATCGAGGTGTTCACCGGCAACGGCCACGAGGTGCTCGGCACCTCCGCCGATGACGTCTTCGATCTCAGCGGCCTGACCAGCGGCGGCAACGTGACCTTCCTCGACGCCGGGGCCGGCAACGACACCATCATCGGCAACGACGCCATCGACGGCGACTACCGCGGCGGCGCCGGCAACGACACGCTGACCGGCGGGGCGAACAACGACATCCTCACCGGCGGCGCCGGCAACGACACGCTGCATGGCGGCGGCGGCGACGACACCTTCCATGTCTCCGGCACCAATGACACCAAGGACACGATCGACGGCGGCAGCGGCACCAACACCATCGTCGTCGATGGCTCGGCGGCTGTGATGTTCGCCGGATTTGACGCAACCGCGGACGGGATCCAGGTGTTCATCGGCAACGGGCACCAGGTGCTCGGCACCTCCGGGGACGATGTCTTCGATCTGAGCGGGCTGACGTCGGGGTCGAAAGTGACCTACCTCGACGCCGGCGCCGGCAACGACACCATCATTGGATCCGACCACTTCGATGGCGATCTGCGCGGCAACACCGGCAACGACACGCTGCACGGCGGCACCGGCGACGACAAGCTGACCGGCGGCACCGGGGTCGACACTTTCGTGTTCAACACCGGTGACGGCCATGACACAATCATGGATCTGAAGTTCAAGTCATCGACGACGCCCGATGCGACCGACGACCAGATCAGCCTCACCGGCTTTGGAACGAACTTCGCTACCGACGTCGAGGACCACTGGAAGCAAGTCGGCAAGGACGTCGTCATCGACTTCCATGGTGACGGCAGCGATACGCTGACGATCAAGAATACGACCACGACTATTCTTCACGCACACTCAGGCGACTTCCTGCTGCACTAGCGTTCGGGGGATCGCTCGAAATCCGGCGCGCCGCGAGCAATCGCGGCGCGCTTTTTGCCGCGCCGCAGCCTCGCCGCAAACCCGCTGCACCCTCACGCAAATTCAGCGGCGCCGCGCATGATGGTGAGCGCCAGCGTTTGCGCCCGCGGCACCAGGCTCGCCAGCTCGACATACTCGTCCGGGCTGTGGGTGTGGGCGCCGATCGGGCCGACGGCGCACAGCGTCGGCGCCCCGGCGCTGGCGGCAAAGCCGGCGTCGGAGCAGCCGCCGGTGAACAGGCCGGTGACGCTCTCGCCCAGCGCCCGGGCGCTTTCGGCATAGAGTTCGAACAGGCGCTTGCCGTCCGCGCCCTGCACCAGCGGCGGAAACTCGGCGTAGATCTCGTAGGCCGCGGCGGTGCCGGGCACGCTCGCGCGCGCCATGATCGCCGCGACCTTGGCGAGCGTGGCGTCGCGGTCGGCCGGATCGATGTAGCGCAGGTCCATCTCGCCGCGCGCCGCGGGCGCGACCGTGTTCACCGTCTGCCCGCCGGCGACGACGCCGACATTGACGGTGATGCCTCTGGCGAGATCGGTCAGCGCCTGAAGCGCCACCACCTTGTGCGCCAGCTCGTTGATCGCGCTCGCGCCCTGCTCGAAATTGGCGCCGGCATGGGCGGCCTTGCCTTTGATCTCGAAGCGCATGAAGACGCAGGCCTTGCGGCCGGTGACGACGGCGTTTCCCGGCCGCCCCGGCTCGGCATTGAGCACGAAGCGCGCCCGCCGCGCCTCCCGCTCGATCAGCGCGCGCGACGACGGCGAGCCGATCTCCTCGTCGGCAGTGAACAGCGCGACCAGCGGCGCCGGCGCGCCGCCGAGCGCCTGGAAGGCGGCGGCGACGAAGCAATTCATCGCCAGCCCCGCCTTCATGTCGGCGGCGCCGGGACCGTAGCCGCGGGCGCCGTCGCTGCGGAACGGCCGCCGCGCCGCCTCGCCGTCGGGATAGACCGTGTCGCGGTGGCCCATCAGCAGGATGTTGCGCTCGCCCGGCGCCCCGACAAAGGCGCGGATGGCGTCGCCGAATTTGTCGTTGGCGATCACCTCGTAGGCGACGCCGTGGCGGTCGAGAAAGGCGCGGATGGCGGCGCCGGCGCGGTCGACGCCGGCCTTGTTGTAGGAGCCGCTGTCGATATCGACCAGGGCCGCGAGCAGCGCCTGCATCGCCTGGCGCTGCCCGGCGAGCCAGTCGAGCACGCGGCGTTCCTGTGGGCCGAGCGCGGTCATGCGCGCTCGAGCCTCGGCTCGGCTTCGCGCGCGGCCTCTTCCATCGTCATGAACACCGCGCCCTCGTTGATGAGGCGGTCGACCAGGCCCTCCAGCGCCAGCATGCGGGAGCCGCGGCCGATGACATAAGGGTGCATGGTGTAGGTCAGCACGCCCCAGTCGGTCGACTTGCTCATGTAGATGTATTCGTCGAGCCAGCTCTGCATCACGGCGCGCGCCGGCTGCATGGCGGCGAGCACGCTTTGCGGCGTGCGCACGAATTCGAAATGCGGGTAGTCGTCGAGCGACCAGCTGATCGGCATCTCGATGAGCGCGGTCGGCTGCCCGAAGGTGAACGGCTCGCCGAGCCTGGCAACGTCGCCGCGGCGGGCGCGGTAGGGCAGGTAGTCCGCCCCCATCAGGCTCGAATCGTAGACAAAGCCGTGCGCCAGCAGCAGCTCGACGGTGTGCTCGCTCAGGTCCCAGGACGGCGAGCGGTAGCCGCGCGCCTTGGCGCCGGTGAGCCGCGCGATCGCCTCGTTGGCGCGGGCGAGGTCGGCCTCCTCCTCGTCGCGCGTCTGCGTCGCCGGCGGGATGTGCGCCCAGCTGTGGTGCGCGACTTCATGGCCGCCGGCGACCACCGCGTCGCACTGGCGCGGCCAGCTCTCGATGGTGAAGCCGGGGATGAACCAGGTCGCCTTGATGCCGCGGCTGTTGAGCAAATCGAGAATGCGGCGCGCCCCGACCGCGCCGCCGAACTCGCCGCGCGACAGCGGCGTCGGCGTCGTCATGCCGCGGGCGATGAAGCCCGATTGCGTGTCGAAATCGAACGTCAGGCAGACGATGTGGCGGGGCATGGCGCTTCACTCGGCGGCGGCAGGGCATGATAGAAAGGCGCCGCAAGGGGTCAAGGAATTGGCGGTCAGGGACATCGGCATCATCGTCAACGGCGCCACCGGGCGCATCGCCTCGACGCAGCATCTGGCCAATGCGCTCGTGCCGATCGGCGCCGAGGGCGGCCTGCCGGCGGGCGCAGATCGCATCGTGCCGCGCCTGCTGCTGGTCGGGCGCAACGCGGCGCGGCTCGCCGAGATCGCGCGCAGCTGCGGTGCCGAGCGGTGGACCACCGACCTCGACGAGGCGCTGGCTGAGCCCGGCTTTTCCATCTTTTTCGACGCTGCGGCGACGCGCCAGCGTGTCGCCGCGCTGACCAAGGCGATCGCCGCCGGCAAGCACATCTACACGGAAAAGCCGGTGGCCCCCACCGTGGCTGAAGCCCGCGCTCTGCTCAAGACAGCGCAGGCGCGCGGGCTGAAAACCGGCGCGGTCGAGGACAAGATTTTCCTGCCCGGCCTGCAGAAGCTGACGGCGCTCGCCCGGCAGGGCTTTTTCGGCCGCGTCACCGGTTTCCGGCTCGATTTCGGCTGGTGGGTGTTCGACGGCGCCGAACGCCCAAGCCAGCGTCCGAGCTGGAATTACCGCAAAAGCGGCGGCGGCGGCCTGACCCTCGATATGTACCCGCACTGGCGCTACGTGATCGAAACCATCCTCGGCCCGATCCGCCGCGTCGTCAGCGCCGCAGGCACCGCCATCCCGCAACGCCTGGACGAAAGCGGCGCGCGCTACGACGTCGACGTCGACGACACCTCGATCACGCTTGCCGAACTTGCGAGCGGCGCCACCGGCGTCATCATCTGCTCGTGGGCGACGCGGGTGCGGCGCGACGATCTTTTGACGCTGCAGGTCGACGGCACCGGCGGTTCGGCGGTCGCCGGCTTGCACCGCTGCTTTGTGCAGAGCGCCGCCGACACGCCGGTGCTGCGTCACTTCAATCCGAGCGTCGACATCGGCGCCGATTATCGCGCCGCCTGGCAGGAGGCGCCGGCGGCCCCCGCCTATACCAACCCCTACCGGGTCGGCTGGGAGCGGTTTCTCCGCCACGTCGCCGCCGGCGAGCCGCTGGCAAACGACTTGAGTGCCGGCATTCGCGACGTCGCGCTTGCCGAAGCCTGCTACCGCAGCGCCGCCGAGGGCCGCTGGGTGGCGCTGTGAAAAATTCGCGCTGGACTCCCGCGAACACTTAGTATTATTTGAATATGTAAATCGCTGAGGGAGCGAGCGCGCAATGTGGGTGCCGGACCCCGCGGGCGAGGGCGCAGGCGGCCGCCGCCGCTTCATCAAGCTCGCCGCCGCCGCCGCCGGCACTGCGCTGTTCGGCCGTGCCGGGCGCGCCGGCGACGCCTTCCCGCCGAAGGACCCGCCGTGGTCGCAGGCGCTCGGCCCCGGCGTCGTCGACCGGCCCTACGGCCAGCCCTCGCAATTCGTCAAGGACGTGATCCGGCGCAACGTGCCGTGGCTGACCGCGACGGCGGAGTCCTCGGTGAGCTTTTCGCCGCTGCAGGACCAGACCGGCATCATCACCGCCAACGGGCTGTTCTTCGAGCGCTATCACGGCGGCTGTCCGACCGTCGATCCGCGGCAGCATCGCCTGATGATCCACGGCCTCGTCGATCGGCCTTTGCTGCTGTCGATGGACGACATCCAACGCTTCCCCTCGGTGTCGCGCATCCATTTCCTCGAATGCCCCGCCAATGGCGGCATGGAGTGGCGCGCGGCGCAGCTCAACTCGCTGCAGTTCACCCACGGCATGATCAGCTGCGCGGAATGGACCGGCGTCAAATTGTCGACGCTGCTCGAGGAAACCGGTTTGAAGAAGGAGGCCAAGTGGGCGCTGGTCGAAGGCGCCGACGCCGGCTTGATGAACCGCAGCCTGCCGATCGAGAAATTGCTCGACGACTGTCTGGTCGTGTACGGCCAGAACGGCGAGGCGCTGCGCCCCGAGCAGGGCTATCCGCTGCGCCTCATCGTCCCGGGCTGGCAGGGCAACGTCAACATCAAGTGGCTGCGCCGCATCCAGATCGGCGACCAGCCCTGGTTCACGCGCGAGGAGACCTCGAAATATACCGAGCTGATGGCCGACGGCAGCGTGCGCGGCTTCACCTGGCTGCTCTATGCCAAGTCGGTCATCACCTTCCCGTGCCCGGAAAAACCGCTGAAGGGCGCCGGCATCTACGAGATCCGCGGCTTTGCCTGGTCGGGCAAGGGGCGCGTCACCGGCGTCGACATCTCCACCGACGGCGGCGTCAACTGGCAGCCGGCGCGCCTGGAAGAGCCGGTGCTGCCCAAGGCGATGACGCGCTTCACCCACGAATGGCGCTGGGACGGCAGGCCGGCGCTGCTGCAATCGCGCGCCGTCGACGAGACCGGCTTCGTGCAGCCGACGATTGCCGAGCTGCGCAAGGTTCGCGGCGTCAACGGCATCTACAACAACAACTCGATCCAGACCTGGCAGGTGAAGGCGGACGGGAGCGTCTACGATGTCCAGTTGTCGTAGCGGCCTCGTGCTGGCGGCGGCAATGGCCTGCGGCTTCGTGCTGGCGGCGCAGGCGGCCGAGCCGCGCAAAGCGGGCTATTTCGGCTACGGCGTGGCGCCGAGCGCGGAGCAGATCGAGGGCTGGGCGCTGGCGGTGCGTCCGGACGGGCAGGGTTTGCCGCCGGGCAAGGGCACGGTCGATCAGGGCGCCAACGTCTTTGCCGACCAATGCGCGGTCTGCCACGGCACCTTCGGCGAAGGTGAGGGCCGCTATCCCAAGCTCGCCGGCGGCTCGCTGACGGGGGAGCGTCCGGAGCCAACCGTCGGCAGCTACTGGCCGTTTGCCACCACGCTGTTCGACTATATCAACCGCGCCATGCCGTTCAGCGCGCCGCATACCCTGAGCGCCGATCAGGTTTATGCGATGACGGCCTACATCCTAAATGTGAACGGCATCGTAGAAAATAATTTCGTTGCGGACCGCGACAGCTTGCCTAAAGTCAAAATGCCGTATCATGATCGCTTCGTCTGGCAGGATCCGCGGCCGGACACGTCGGCAAAGCGCTGCATGACGAATTGCGCGGATCCCAGAGCGATCAGGATCGAATCGACGGCGGAAGGCAAGAATCTGACGCCGCGGACCAGCGGACCGCTCGACAAGATGGAGCCGAAATAACGGCCCACGCGTGTGGAGGACGACATGGACTTGAAGCAATCGCATTGCCTGCTGGCGGCTGTCTGCGTCGCCGTGGCGCTCGGCGCCGGCCCCGCGGCGGCTGCGCCGTCGGAAGCGCAGGCGCTGGTGCTGGCGAATTGCCAGCAGTGCCATGAGGTCAAGGGCATTCCGGATTTCGGCAATGTGGCGCCGTCGCTGGTCGATCTCAAGACGCGCTATCCCGACCGCAAGGACGTGACCGCAATCATCGAGGACGAGACCAAGCGCAATCCGCAAACGGTAATGCCGCCCTTCGGACGAAATCTCATCCTGACCAGACAGCAGATCGAGACCATTGTCGATTATCTGTACAACCAGTAGCCCGCGGCCCGCGGAGCAGAAGGAGAGACATGCAATGATCGAATTTCCGGATGCGCCGGCCGTCGCGCGCCGCGCGGTGCTCAAGGGCGCCGTCGCCGGCGGCCTCGCCGGCCTCGGCCTCGGCGCTTTCCCGTTCCCGGCCTTTGCCGATGCCGACGCCAAGGAGTGGCCGGGCGACGCCTTCAAGGTGAAGAGCGAAGCCGACGCGCTCAAGGCGCTCTACGGCAAGAGCGCGGAGGCCTCCGACAAGGTCAGCCTCGACGCGCCGGAGATCGCCGAGAACGGCGCGGTGGTGCCGATCGCCGTCGCCAGCACGCTGCCCAACGTCACCGGCATCGCGATCCTGGTGCTGGAGAACCCGAACGTGCTGGCGGCCGCCTACAAGATTCCGGCGGGGACGCAGGCATCGGTCGCAAACCGGTTGAAGATGGCCAAGACCACCAAGGTCGTCGCCGTCGTCGAGTCGGGCGGCAAGCTTTACAGCGCAACCAAAGAGGTCAAGGTCACGGTCGGCGGCTGCGGCGGCTAGGCAGCAAAGGCCCAAGGCGACAACGGCACAAGGCAAGCACAGGCAAGAAGGGACAGAGAGGCTACCATGGCAGGGACAATCCGCGTGCGCGCCACCGCGAGCGGCGATGCAACCGAAGTGCAGTCGCTGATCCGGCATCCGATGGATTCCGGCTTCGTCAAGGATGCCAAGGGCGAGCTCATTCCGGCGCACCACATCGAGGTGGTGCAGTTCGAACACGGCGGCAAGACGGTGTTCACCGCGCTGTGGGGCCCGGCCGTCTCCAAGGACCCTTACCTGAAGTTCAGCTTCAAGGGCGGCAAGGCCGGCGACGAATTGAAGGTGAGCTGGGTCGACAACAAAGGCGCCTCGGATTCGCTGGTGACCAAGATTCAATAAGCCCGGCGCGCCGGGTGTGGGAGGATTGAATGCTGCGCAAGACTTTCATGGCGGCCGCGATCGTCGCCTGCACGGCGGCGCCGCTTCTGGCGGCCGGCGACGTCGATCCGCAGGCGGACTTCAAGGCGTTCCGCAAATACTTCACTGAGCGCTTCCCGAAAGTGCCGCTCAACGACTTCGTCAACGGCCCCTATTCGATGGACGAGGGCCTGCGCAAGCAGTGGAAGGCGATCGACGAATTCCCGCCCTACGAATTCGCCGTCGAGCAGGGCAAGCAGATGTTCGCGACGCCGTTCAAGAACGGCAAGAGCTATGCCGACTGCTTCCCGAACAAGGGCATCGGCATCCGCCAGATGTACCCGATGTTCGACACCAAGACCGGCAAGGTCGTCACGCTCGAGCTCGCGGTCAACCAGTGCCGCGAGGCCAACGGCGAGAAGCCGTTCGACATGGCCAAGGACGACATGGCCGCGATCACGGCCTACATGGCCTTCACCTCGCGCGGCAAGCCGTTCGACATCAAGATCCCCGACGACCCGCGCGCGCTTGCCGCCTACAAGAAGGGCGAGGAGTATTTCTACAGCCGCCGCGGCCAGCTCAACTTCTCCTGCGCCAGCTGCCACGTGCAGAACCCGGGCAACCACATCCGCACCGAGGTGCTGGCGCCGGCGCTCGGCATCACCGCGGCGCTGCCGATCTACCGCTCGGCCTGGGGCGGCATGGGCACCACCACGCGCCGCTTCCAGACCTGCAACGCCCAGGTGCGCGGCGAGCCGCTGCCGGCGGGCGACGAGGACTACAGCGCCGTCGAATATTTCCTGTCCTACATGAGCAACGGCCTGCCGATCTCCGGGCCGGGCGCGCGGCCGTGAGGAGACTGCCCATGCGCAAAACGATGGTACTCGCGGCCGCCCTCTCGCTCGTCGCCGTGACGACGGCGGCCTTCGCCGCCTCCGCCGACGACGCCAAGGCGGCGCTCGCCAAGGCGGAAGCCGCCATGAAGCAGGCGCACGCGCTCAAGAACGAATGGACGACGACGGCGGCGGAATTCAAGAAGGCCAAGGCCGCCGCCGATGCCGGCAAGTTCGACGACGCCGTCAAGCTCGCCGGCGAAGCCGAGGCGCTCGCCAACGCCTCGGTCGCGCAAGCCAAGGAGCAGGAAAAGCTCTGGCCCGAGGCCGTCGTCCGCTAGAGCCGGGCTGCGAGATCCGAGGAGAGGGCGTGATGCGCCGCCGCGAGGTGTTGAAGCTCGTCACGGCGGCGGCGCTGTCGGGCGTGCTGCCGCGCGTGAGCCTTGCCGCCGACGGCGACGAACTCTACGACATCGGCAAGTTCGGCAATGCGCGCGTGCTGCACATGACGGACACGCATGCGCAGCTCAAGCCGGTCCATTTCCGCGAGCCGAGCGTCAATCTCGGCGTCGGCGCCATGGCCGGCCAGCCGCCGCATCTGGTCGGCGAGGCCTTTCTGAAGGCGTTCGACATCGCGCCCGGCTCGCGGCTCGCCCACGCCTTCACCTGTCTCGATTTCGCCGAGGCCGCGCAGCGCTACGGCCGCCTCGGCGGCTTCGCCCATCTCAAGACCCTGATCGACCGGCTGCGCGCGCAAGCGGGGCCGGGGCGTTCGCTGCTCGTCGACGGCGGCGATCTCTGGCAGGGCAGCGGGCTTGCCGACATCATGCAGGGCGAGGATATGGTCGACGCCGCCAATCTGCTCGGCGTCGAGGCGATGACCGCACATTGGGAGTTCACCTACGGCGAAAAGAGGCTGCGCGCCAATCTCCGGCGCTTCAAGGGCGAGTTCCTGGCGCAAAACGTCTTCCTCACCGAGGAGGCCGCCTTCGACAACAAGCCGGCCTTCGACGCCGAGAGCGGCCGCGCCTTCAAGCCGGCGACGGTCAAGGAGCTCGGCGGCTTCCGCGTCGGGCTCATCGGCCAGGCGCTGCCTTACGTGCCGATCGCGCATCCCAAGCGCTTCACGCCGGACTGGACCTTCGGCATTCGCGAGGCCGAGATGCAGAAGGTCGTCGACGGCCTGCGCCAGAAGGACAAGGTCGACGCCGTCATCCTGCTGTCGCATAACGGCATGGACCTCGACCTCAAGCTGGCGAGCCGCGTCACCGGCATCGACGTCATCCTCGGCGGCCACACTCACGACGCCGTGCCGCGGCCGGTCGCGGTCGCCAATGCCGGCGGCAAGACGCTGGTGACCAATGCCGGTTCGAGCGGCAAATTCCTCGGCGTGCTCGATCTCGAGCTGGGCAAGGGCGCGGTCAAGGACGTGCGCTATCGCCTGCTGCCGGTCTTTTCGGGGCTGCTGAAAGCCGACCCGGCGATGCAGGACTTCATCGACCGCCTGCACAAGCCGCACGCCGCGGCCTTCGACGAGACGCTCGCGGTCGCCGGCGAGGTGCTCTATCGGCGCGGCAATTTCAACGGCACCATGGACCAACTGATCTGCGACGCGCTGCGCCACGAGCTCGACGCCGAGCTTGCGCTGTCGCCGGGCTTCCGCTGGGGCAACACCATGCTGCCCGGCCAGCCGATCACCATGGAAGACGTGCTGTCGGAAACCGCCATCACCTATCCGGAAGTCTACGTGCAGGACATGACCGGGGCGCAGATCAAGGCCGTCATGGAGGACATCTGCGACAACCTGTTCAATCCCGATCCCTACTACCAGCAGGGCGGCGACATGGTGCGCATCGGCGGCATGGACTATGCCTGCGCGCCCAACGCCAGCGTCGGCAACCGCATCTCCGACATGACGCTCGACAACGGCAAGACGGTCGAAGCCGACAAGACCTACAAGGTCGCGGGCTGGGCCTCGGTCAATCCGCAGGCCGGCAAGCCGGTCTCGGAGGTTTTCGCCCATTACCTGCGCGCCGAAAAGACCGCGAAACCCAGGAAATTCAACCGGGTCGCGCTCAAGGGCGTATCGAACAATCCGGGCATTTCGGGCTAGAGTCGAGGCCATGACCATCCGCCTGGCGAACATGATCGCGGTCGCGGCGCTGCTTGCGCCGCCGGCCATGGCGCAGCCGCTGCCCGACAAGCCTTTCGCCGAGCATCATCTGGTGATGCAGCTGTCCGACAACGCCCAGGACAAGCAGCTCCTGGTGCTCAGCGTCGCCTACAATCTGTTGAAGGCCTACGACCCGGACAAGATCGCGATCGAAGTCGTCACCTTCGGGCCGGGCATCGACCTGCTGCGCGCGGAAAACCCAAACCGCGCGCGTGTCGACAGCCTGATCGCGCAAGGCGTGCAGTTCGACATCTGCATGAACACGGTCGACACGCTCGAGCGCGAGGGCAAGCACGTCGACATCAATCCGAAAGCCGTCAAGGTGCAGGTCGGCGTCGGCCGTATCCTGCAATTGACCGAAAAAGGCTATACGCTGGTGCGGCCTTAAGGGAGGAACGAGATGAAAAAGTTTGCTGGCTTACTGACGATTGCCGTCGCGCTCATTCTCGCGGCGCCGGTCTTTGCCGCCGACAACGTCAAGACTCACCGCATCGTCTTCCAGGTCGATCAGAACGATCCGGCGCTGATGAACTTGACCTTGAACAACGTCGCGAACATTCTCGAATACTACCACAGCAAGGGCGAGCAGGCTGAGGTCGAGGTGGTGGCCTACGGGCCGGGTCTGACCATGCTGCGCGCCGATACCTCGCCGGTGAAGGCGCGGCTGAAAAGCATCCAGAGCGGCAGCTTCCCCTCCAAGGTCGCCTACGCCGCCTGCGGCAACACCATGACGAACATGGAGAAGGCCGAAGGCCATGCCATCCCGATCGTGCCGGAAGCCAAGGTGGTGACCGCCGGCGTGGTGCGGCTGACCGAATTGCAGGAGCAAGGCTGGGCCTATATCCGGCCGTAACGGAGGCGGCGATGAAGCGCATCATTCTCGCGGCGGCGCTCGCGCTCGCGGTGGCTGTGCCGGCACGCGCGGAGGAGGCAATCGTCACCTACAAGTCGATCGCGCCGGACGTCGCCTTCGATCTGGCGCGCGCCACGCTCGATCGATGCCGCAAGGACGGCTACCAGGTGGCGGTCGTCGTGCTCGACCGCTTCGGCGTGCCGCTGGTGGAAATGCGCGACCGTTTCGCCGGCATCGGCGCCATGGACATCGCGCGCGGCAAGGCGTGGACGGCCGTGAATTTCTCGATCGACTCGAGCGAATTCGTCAAACGCGTGAAGGAGGGCGCGCTCAGCGCCGGGCTTGCCAATCTGCCCAAGGTGACGCCGCTGGTCGGCGGCCTCATCATCCAGGCCGGCGGCTCGGTGATCGGCGGCGTCGGCGTCGCCGGCGCGCCCGGCGGCGACAAGGACGAGGCCTGCGCCAAAGCCGGCCTCGAGTCGGTGCGGGACAAGCTCGATTTCTGAAAATCCGGGCCGAGGCCATGCGCGGCGCGCTGTTGCAATAGTGTCATTGCCAGCGCAGAACGTGGCGCCATGAAGAGCGATACCGAGGTCGCGATCATCGGCGGCGGCGCCGCCGGCATCGCCGCCGGGCGGCGCCTGCACGATGTCGGCATCGACTGCCTGATCGTCGAGGCGCGCGACCGGCTCGGCGGGCGCGCCTTCACCGTCGCCGGACCCGGCGGGCACGCGCTCGATCTCGGCTGCGGCTGGCTGCATTCCGCCGACCAGAACGAATGGACCGCGATCGCCAGGGCGCAAGGCCGCACCATCGACGACACGCCGCCGCCCTGGGCGCGCTCCTCGGTCGGCTTCCGCCCCGGCGAGCAGCAGGACTACCACCGCGCCTTCGACGCCTTCGAGCGGCGCATCGGCGCGCTTGCCGTCGCCGAGCAGGACGTTGCCGTCGCCGCCGCGCTCGAGCCCGGCGCCCGCTGGAACGGCCTGATCGGCGCCGTCGTCACCTTCATCAGCGGCGGCGAAGCGGCCGAGGTGTCGGCGCTGGACTACGAGAACTACGCCCATACCGACGTCAACTGGCGCGTGGTCGAAGGCTATGGCGCGACCATCGCCGCGCACGGCGAGGGCGTGCCGGCTGCGTTCGGCGCGGCCGTGCGCCGCATCGACCATAGCGGTAGGCGCCTCAAGATCGAGACCGCGGCCGGCACGATCGCGGCGGACCGCGCCATCGTCACGCTGCCGACCACGGTGCTGGCGGCGATGGAGACGCTGTTTGCCCCGGCGCTGCCCGGCAAGATCGCGGCGGCGCACGACCTGCCGCTCGGGCTCGACGACAAGCTGTTCATCGCGCTCGACCGGGCGGAAGAGTTCGAGAAGGACAGCCGCCTGTTCGGCGCCAAGGACGACAGCAAGACCGCCGCCTATCACATCCGCCCGTTCGGCCGGCCGATGATCGAGGCCTTTTTCGGCGGCGCCAATGCGCGCGCGCTGGAAGCCGAGGGCGAGGGCGCGTTCTTCGATTTCGCCGTGACGGAGCTGACGGAGTTTTTCGGCAACGACCTCGCCGGGCGGCTCAAGCCGATCACGATGCACCGCTGGGCGGCCGACCCTTTCGCGCGCGGCGCCTATTCATACGCGGTGCCCGGCAGGGCGGGGCGCCGCGCCGAGCTCGCCGCCCCGGTCGACGACCGGCTGTTCTTCGCCGGCGAGGCCTGCTCCAGGCACGACTATTCGACCGCGCACGGCGCCTACCGCACCGGCCTTGCCGCCGCCGAGCAGGTCATGGCTGCGCGCAAATCGAAATAAAGCACTTGCTGTCAGCGAGCACGGCAGGACTCCCTCTCCCCTGTGGGGAGAGGGTTGAGGTGAGGGGGCAAGAGACTCTCGATGGGTTGTAACCCCTCACCCGGCGCGCTGGCGCGCGCCGACCTCTCCCTATGGGAGAGGTGAAGAAAGACTCGGGCGATGCGGGGCGTTACACCCGCTCTTTCGGCTCGTCGGCGTCCCTTGCATCGCCGCCTTATGGAGAGGGAAGAGCCTACCGCGTCACCGCGGCGATCGCCCGAAACTGAAATCGCGCCGCATGCTCAGCGCGCTCCCCTCCCCCTTGTGGGGAGGGGTCGGGGGTGGGGGTCCTTCTTCCAGGCAATGTAGTTGCCTACGCCTGGACCCCCCTCCCTAACCCTCCCCCACAAGGGGGGAGGGAACAAGCTTGAGATTGCGGCGCGTGGCGAGTCGAAATCGGCAGAACGCGCTTACGCCGCCGCCTCCGCCCGCGCCGACGCCTTGGCCGCCGGCTCGAGCGCCGCCGCCACCGCGTCGTCGACGCGCTCGAGCCAGACGAAATCGAGCGCCTTGCGCGCCTCGTCCGGGATGTCGTCGAAGTCCTTGCGGTTGCGCGCCGGCAGCATCACGCGCTTGAGGCCCGCGCGCGCCGCCGCCACCACCTTCTCCTTGATGCCGCCGACCGGCAGCACCAGGCCGCGCAGGCTGATCTCGCCGGTCATGGCGGTGTCGTTGCGGATGGTGCGCTCGGTCATCAGCGAGGCGAGCGCCATGAACATGGCCACGCCCGCGCTCGGCCCGTCCTTGGGGATGGCGCCGGCCGGGACGTGGACGTGGATGTCCGACTTCTCGAAGCGCTCGGGATCGATGCCGAACAGCGAAGCCCGGTTCTTGACGATGCTGAGCGCCGCCTGCGCGCTTTCCTTCATGACGTCGCCGAGCTGGCCGGTGAGGATCAGCTTGCCGTTGCCCGGCAGGCGCGTCGCCTCGATGAACAGGATGTCGCCGCCGACCGGCGTCCAGGCAAGCCCGGTGGCGACCCCCGGCACGCTCATGCGCATGGCGACCTCGCTTTCGAACTGCGGCGCACCGAGGATGCCCTGGATGTCGTCGCGGTCGATCCGGATCTTGTCGGCCCGGCCTTCGGCGATGCGCACCGCGGCGTGGCGCAGCGCCTTGCCGATCTCGCGCTCGAGGTTGCGCACGCCGGATTCGCGCGTGTAGTGCGCGATGATCTCGGCGAGCGCCGCTTCGGTGATCTCGACCTGGCCGTCCTTGATGCCGTTCGCCTCCATCTGGCGCTTGACCAGATAGCGCCTGGCGATCTCGAGCTTCTCGACGTCGGTGTAGCCGGCGAGGCTGATGATCTCCATGCGGTCGCGCAACGGCCCCGGGATGGTGTCGAGCATGTTCGCCGTGGTGATGAACACCACGCGCGACAGGTCGAACGGCACGCCGAGATAGTTGTCGCGGAACGTGTTGTTCTGCTCCGGGTCGAGCACCTCCAACAGCGCCGCCGACGGATCGCCCTGGATGCCGGCGCCGAGCTTGTCGATCTCGTCCAGCATCATCACGCAGTTGCGCGTGCCGGCCTTGCGGATGCCCTGGATGATGTTGCCGGGCAGTGCGCCGATATAGGTGCGCCGGTGGCCGCGGATCTCGGCCTCGTCGTGCACGCCGCCGAGCGAGACGCGGACGAATTTGCGGCTCATGGCGCGCGCGATCGACTGGCCGAGCGAGGTCTTGCCGACGCCGGGCGGGCCGACGAAGCACAGGATCGGCGCCTTGCCCTGCGGGGCGAGCTTGCGCACGGCGAGGTATTCGATGATGCGCCGCTTGATCTTGGGCAGGCCGTAGTGATCGGCATCGAGGATGCGCCGCGCCTCCGCGATGTCGATCGGGGCTTCCTCCGGCAGCTTCCACGGCAGCTCGATCAGCCAGTCGAGATAGGTGCGCACCATGCCGTATTCGGCCGCCGCCTCCGGCATGCGTTGCAGCCGGCGCAGCTCCTTGCGGGCGGCGTCCTCGACCTCCTTCGGCATTTCGGCCTTGGCGATGGCCTTGTCGAGCTCGGCCATCTCGGCGGCCTTGCCCTCTTCGCCCTCGCCCAGCTGCTTCTGGATCGCGGCCATCTGCTCGCGCAGCAGCACCTCGCGCTGCCGCTCGTCGAGCGCGGCCTTGGTCTGCTGGCCGATCTCGGCCGACAGGCGCAGCACCTCGATGCGGTGCGACAAGAGCTTGGACACCTTGTCCATGCGCGCGGCGACGTCGATGGTCTCCAGCACCTCCTGCTTCTCGTCCGGCTTGACGTCCATGTAGGCCATGGTCATGTCGGCGAGCGCGCCGGGCTGATCGATCGCCTGCACCGCGGAGACCAGCTCGCGCGGCGCCTGCGGCAGCAGCTCGAGCGCCTCCAGCGCCTGGCCGCGCAGATGCAGCAGGCGCGCCTCGATTTCAGGCGTGCGCGTTGCCGGCTCCGGGATGCGCAGCACGCGCGCCACCAGGAACGGCCAGCCGCTGAGGAATTCGACGATCTGGAAGCGCTGGTCACCCTGGCACACCAGGTGGTGCGTGCCGCTTTGATCGGTGATGAAGCGCACGACATTGGCCACCGTGCCCATGCGGTGCATGTCGATGGCCGCCGGCTCGTCGACCTCGGGATCGCGCTGCTTGAGGATGCCGACCTGGCGCTGCTCGCGCACGGCCTGCTGCGCGGCCGCGATCGAACGCGGCCGGCCGACGGTGACGGGCATCACCATGCCGGGGAACAGCACGACATTGCGCACCGGCACGATGATCATCGCGTCGGGCGGTAAAGGCGGCAGGTTTTGCTGGTTGCGAGACGGCTCCGGCCCGCTTGCCGCGGCGCCGGCGCCTTGCTGCAACGAACGCATCACGTCATTTTCAACCACGGTAGGGCCCCGCTTTTTCCAGGGTAATCACCAGACATCCATTCGATACGGCGTGCCGCACCGAGGCATAACGGCCCGCCGGCAGGCGGACGCGGCGTTCGAAGCGGCCTTGCGGCAATTCCAGGCGGTGGATCACCGCGGTACGCAGCGCCGCGGGCAGCACGCGGGCGCCGGCGACGATCAGATCGGCGCCGTCGATGACCGCCTCGACCCGCTCCGGCTCGACGCCGGGCAGCGCCATGAACACCTGGACGTCGTGCTCGGTCTCCAGCACGTCGACCGGCGGCTCCCAGGCAGGCTCGCGGTGGGCGCGAACCGGGCGAAAGAGCTGACGGTGCATGCGCTCGGCGCGCGCGAGCATGTCGCAGGCCTCCGACCACATCCAATTGTGCGGAAAATCGCTCATAGCATTGCCTCTCGGACCGTTCATGTGATGTTCCGAAGGCCGAATTTCAATATCGGCTATAAATGGCCGGGAAATGCAGGCTGCGCGGGGAGGCGCCCATGCCCGATCAAGCCAGAGGTCCGCTCGCCGGTATCCGCGTGCTGGATTTCTCGACGCTGCTGCCGGGGCCGCTGGCGACCTTGATGCTGGCGGAGGCCGGCGCCGAGGTCATCAAGTTCGAGCGCCCGGACGGCGAGGATATGCGGCGCTTCGAGCCCAAATGGGGCAAGGAGAGCGTCGCCTTCGCCATGCTCAACCGCGGCAAGAAGAGCGTGGCCGCGGACCTCAAGGACCCGCAGGTGCGCGAGCGCGTGCTTGCGCTCGCCAGGACCGCCGACATTGTGGTCGAGCAGTTCCGGCCCGGCGTCATGGACCGGCTCGGCCTGGGCTACGCGGCCTTCCGCGGCGCCAATCCGCGCATCGTCTATTGCGCCATTTCGGGTTACGGCCAGAGCGGGCCGCGCGCGATGCGCGCCGGCCACGACCTCAACTACATCGGCGACGCCGGCCTGCTGGCGCTGTCGTCCGGGCCGGCGGGCCACCGCGTGGTGCCGCCGGCGCTGACCGCCGATATCGCCGGCGCCTCCTATCCGGCGGTGATGAACATCCTCCTGGCGCTGCGCCAGCGCGACGCGACCGGCGAGGGCACGTTCATCGACGTCAGCATGGCCGACTGCGTCTTCCCCTTCATGTTCTGGGCGCTGGGCGAAGGCTTCGCCACCGGGCAATGGCCCGGCAGCGGCACAAGCCTGCTGACCGGCGGCACGCCGCGCTACCGCCTCTACGAGACGCGCGACGGCAAGGTGGCCTGCGTCGCGGCCATCGAGCAGCGCTTCTGGACGTCGTTCTGCGCCGCCATCGGGCTCGACCGGGAATTGATCGACGATACGCGCGATCGGGCGGCGACCGTCAAGCGCGTCACCGAGATCATCGCCTCCAAAACCGCCGCCGAATGGCTGCCGATCTTCGACCAGGCCGACTGCTGCTGCTCGATCATGCAGAGCTTGAGTGCCGCGCTCGACGATCCGCACTTCAAGGCGCGCGGCCTGTTCGCCGCCCGGCTGGTCAATGCCGGCGGGCAGTCGATCCCGGCGCTGCCGCTGCCGATCGCCGGCGCATTGCGGCCGGGCGCGGCGGGCGACGCCTCATCGCCCGCGCTCGGCGCGCACAATGCGGAGTTTGGGTTTTAGCTCCTGAAGCAAAACTGGCTGAGCTTGAAGCGCCGCCTCGGGTACTGCGCGCTCCCTCTCCCCGAACAATGGTGCGCTCGCGCGGGGCGATGCGCTGCTATTCGCCGCGATAGAAGGCGGCGGCGTCGGCGCTGAAGGCTTTGCGCGAGGCCGGATCGAGATAGAGCATGTGGCCGCCGCGATAGAGCTTGAGGCTGGCGCGGCCGGGCGGCGAAAATGCCGGCATGTGGTCGAGCACGTAGCGCGTCATGGCGTAGGGCGTGACCAGATCCGAATAGCCGTGCGCGATCATGACATGGAACGACGGATCGAAGCTCAGCAGCACCCGCAGGTCGTCCTCGACGCCGGCCTGGATGCGCCCGCCCTTCCAGTCCCATTGCCGCGTGACGTCGTTGGCCAGAAGCTGATAGGTCATCTCGGTCTTGAAGCCGAGCTCATTGCGCGCATAGGCGGCAAAGGCGCCGCCATAGGCGCGCGTGACGCCGTCGAGGATCGGATCGGGGCCGTGGCCCGAACGCCGCTCGGGAAACGGATCGTCCACCGCGAAGTCGGCGTCGTAGCGGCTGACGATCTTGTCGCTGCGCAGCGTCTTGATGAAGGCGTCGGTGACGAAGCCGCGCTGCTGCCCGATGACGTCGAGCGGCAGGCCGGTTGCTTGCGCGACGCGCTCGTAGAAGGCGCGCGCCGCGTCGCCGTGCAGCGGCGGCCCGGCGAGCGTGGTCAGGTAGTCGGTCATGGCGAATTTTTCGGCGGCGGCAAGCGCCGCCGGGCTGAACGCCTTCTTGCGCTCGAGCTCGGCGGCGGCAAGCGAGGGCAGCTGCAGGGCCGCGCGCAGCGCCGAGGAATCGTCGCCGAAGGTCAGCCAGCCTTCGATGAGCGGCGACAGCATGACGATGCCGGTCGCCGAGATACCCTGCTCGCGCTGCATGACGCGCGCGGTCCTGGCGGCGCGGAAGCCGCCATAGCTTTCGCCGAACAGGTATTTCGGCGAGTCGAAGCGGTTGTTGTGGTTGACGTAAAGCGCGATCGCCTTGGCCATGGCGCTGGCGTCGCTGTCGGGGTTCCAGAAATTCTTGCCGTCGTCGGCTTTGGCGGTCCGGCTCCAGCCGGTGCCGATCGGATCGACGATCACCAGGTCGGTGAAGCGCAGCCAGGTGTCGGGATTGTCGCGCAGTCGGGCGTTGGCCGCGTTGCGCGCCTCCGGGCCGAAATCGAGGATGCGCGGGCCGACCAGCCCGAGATGCAGATAGGCCGACGCCGCGCCCGGCCCGCCGTTGAACACGAAGGTCAGCGGCCGGCTGGGGCTTGCGCCTTTTGCCACATAGGCGGTGTAGAACACCGCCGCGCTCTCGTCGCCGGATTGGTCGAAGAAGCGCAGCGTGCCGGCGGTCGCGGCATAGGCGAGCTTGCCCTGCGCGGTGTCGATGGCGTGTTCGGTGACCGAGTCCTGCGGCAGCAGGCGCAGCAGGCCCTTGGCCGGCTGGTGCTGCGCCGGTTTATCCGCGGCAGGGGCCGCCGGCGTATCGTCGGCGAGAGCCGCAAACGCGCCGGCGAAAACCATCGCCAGCGCGAGAGCAGGACACAACAATCTGGATGCGATCATGGGCAAACCTTTGAAACTCGCTTGCCCCCGGCTGCGCCGCCGTCTAGCGGCGGCCGCGGAAATTCGGCCGGCGCTGCTGCGGCGACGGTGCCGGTGCATCGCCCTTGTGGCGGAAGCTGATGCGTCCGCGCTGCAAGTCATAAGGCGACATTTCGACGATGACGCGGTCGCCGACGCCGGTGCGGATGCGGAACTTGCGCATCTTGCCGGCGGTGTAGGCAAGCACCTCGTGGTCGTTGTCGAGCCGGACGCGGAAATTGCCGTCCGGCAGAACCTCGGTCACCGTACCATCGAACTCCAGCAGTTCTTCCTTCGCCATCCAGTGGTCTCCAGTTAAGTCGCCGCTTTGGCGTTTGCGCGCGGCGCGCCCGGCCGCTGCAGGAATGTAACATTTCCGAGGCCGTTTGGCTCGCCCGCCATGGCGTCCCGCGGTGCGGCGTGACGGCCGTTGTGGGGACGGCCCTGGCCGCCATTGCCGGCATGCGGGGAGCGCTTGGCATTGTGGCCGGGCCGGCCGTGGCCGCCGCCTTGGCCGCGCTGCTGATGGCCGCCGCGATGGCCGCCGTGGCGGGCCTCGGCGGGATGCGAGGTGGGAGCGGGCCGGTTGCCGGTGCGCCGGTCGGTCGCCGGGATCGTCATGCGGATCAGGCGCTCGATGTCGCGCAGGTAGGCGCGCTCCTCGTGGTCGCAGAACGAAATCGCCACGCCCTCCGCCCCGGCGCGCGCGGTGCGGCCGATGCGATGGACGTAGGATTCCGGGATATTGGGCAGGTCGTAGTTGAACACATGGCTGACGCCGTCGACGTCGATGCCGCGGGCGGCGATGTCGGTGGCGATCAAGGTCCGCAGCTTGCCGCTGCGAAAGGCGGCGAGGACGCGCTCGCGCTGCGGCTGGGACTTGTTGCCGTGGATCGCCTCGGCGGCGAAGCCCAATTTTTGCAGCCCGCGCACGACCTTGTCGGCGCCGTGCTTGGTGCGGGTGAAGACCAGCACGCGTTCGACCGGCTCGCTCTTGAGCAGCTCGGCCAGCAGCGCCAGCTTGGCGGCCTTGTCGGTATGAATCACGCGCTGGGCGATTTTCTCGACCGTGGTCGCCTGCGGCGTCACCGACACGCGCGCCGGTTCACGCAGCATCGCATCGGCGAGCCGGGTGATTTCCTGCGGCATGGTGGCGGAGAAGAACAGCGTCTGCCGCGCCTTCGGCACCATGGCGACGACCTTCTTGATGTCGTGGATGAAGCCCATGTCGAGCATGCGGTCGGCTTCGTCGAGCACCAGCACCTCGACCTGGTCGAGACGCAGTGCACGCTGATTGACGAGATCGAGCAGGCGCCCCGGCGTCGCCACCAGCACTTCGGCGCCGCGCGCCACGGCGCGCGCCTGCCGGTTGATCGGCACGCCGCCGATGGCGAGTTCGATGGTCAGCGGCCGGATATGGCGGCCGTAGGCGCGGAAGCTGTCGGCGATCTGGCCGGACAATTCGCGGGTCGGCGACAGCACCAGCACGCGGCAGGATTTCTGCGCGGGGCGCTGACGCTTGTTGAGGAGGTGGTTGAGGATCGGCAGCGCGAAGGCCGCCGTCTTGCCGGTCCCGGTTTGCGCAATGCCGATGACGTCGCGGCCCTGAAGGGCGATGGGAACGGTCTGCGCTTGGATGGGGGTCGGCGTTTCGTATTTTTCTTCCGCGAGGGCGCGGAGGATCGGCTCTGCGAGGCCGAAATCGTGAAAAGAAGTCAAAGAGTATCTTTCTTATGTGGCGACACGGCCGCGCTGCCTTTGCAGCCGGCGGAATCGCGGGGTTCTCAAAGACATCCCGCGTGGCCAGGGTTGTCGGTTCGTTGGAGAAACGGAGGAGGCGGGGCGAAATTCGTTTTAAAGAGTTTCGTGCACGCAGCCCGCAAACCCGAGATCGGGTCTTTCATCCGCTGCGGTGCATATGACAGGTGCTCGTGGTCTTTTCAAGGCACCGCAGCGCCTTATCGGGCCAAATGATGAATAAAGTGTCCGCCCAGGGCCGATGGACCTTTTGCCGTCATTCCGGGGCCCGGCGCTTCGCTCGGCCCCGGAATGACGCCTAGATCATGGACAAGGCCGGCCAAATTGGAGAATGTCGGCCCCGAAAAGACCGATTTAAGCCGTTCGGAGCGTCGAAATGCCGTTTCCCAAGGCCTCGCAGGCCCTGTCCCGCTTCACCGTCCTCGACCTGACGCGGGTGCGCTCGGGCCCGACCTGCGTCCGCGAACTCGCCGACTGGGGCGCCAACGTCATCAAGATCGAGACGCCGCCGCATCTGGAGAAAGGCGAGGGGCCGGGCGGCCCGCGCAGCAATGCCGACTTCCAGAATCTGCACCGCAACAAGCGCAGCATGACGCTCGACCTGAAGTCGCCGCAGGGCCTTGCCGCCTTCAAGCGCATGGTCGAGAAGGCCGACGTCGTGGTCGAGAACTACCGCCCCGACGTCAAAGACCGCCTCGGCATCTCCTACGGCGAGCTGCGCAAGATCAACAAGCGCATCATTCTCGCCAGCATCTCCGGCTTCGGCCAGGACGGCCCCTATCGCGACCGGCCCGGCTTCGACCAGATCGCGCAGGGCATGGGCGGGCTGATGTCGATCACCGGGTTGCCGGGGCAGGGCCCGGTGCGCGTCGGCATTCCGGTCGCCGATCTCTCGGCGGGCCTGTTCTGCGCCCTCGGCATCATGGTGGCGCTGCTCGAGCGTGAGGTGTCCGGCGAAGGCCAATGGGTCACCACCTCGCTGCTGCAGGCGCAGATCTTCATGCTCGACTTCCAGGCGGCGCGCTGGCTGCAGATGAAGGAGGTCGCCAAGCAGGCCGGCAACAATCATCCGACCTCGATTCCGACCGGCGTATTCAAGACCAAGGACGGCCACATCAATATCGCCTCGACCGGGCAGGTCATGTGGGAGCGGCTGTGCAACGCCATCGGCGCGCCGGAGCTGATCAAGCATGCCGATTACGCCAACGGCGCCTTGCGCTCCAAGAACCGCGACGCCCTCAACGCCGAGATCGACAAGCGCACCGCCGGCAGGACCAGCGCCGAGTGGATCGACATTTTCAACAAGGTCGGCGTGCCCTGCGGACCGATCTATTCGATCGACCAGATGTTCGCCGACGAGCAGGTCAGGCATCTCGGCATCGCCCAGGGCGCCAAGCGTCCCGACGGCAGCGAGCAGGTGTTCGTCGGCCAGCCGTTTTCGTTGTCGCGCACGCCGAGCAGGATCGTCGCGACGCCGCCCGAGCAGGGCCAGCACACCGACGAAGTGCTCAAGGAATTCGGATTTGCTGACAAGGAGATCGAGGCATTGCACCAAGCAAAGGCGGTGTGACTCAACCCGTCATCCTGAGGCGGCCGCGTGAGCGGCCCTCGAAGGATGACGGGCCCTGAATCCCGGGCCGCCATGCTTCGAGGCCCGGTGGCTCCGCGACCTCGCACCTCAGGATGACGGCGACAGTCAGAGAAGGACCTTCGCAATGAACGTAGCGACCAAGACCGACAAGATGCTGTCCCGCAAGGAGGGCGGCGTCGGCACCCTCATCTTCAACAATCCGGAGCGTCACAACGCGGTGTCGCTGGAGATGTGGGAGGCGGCGACCGCGATCCTCGCCGATTTCGCCGCCGACAAGACCGTGCGCGTCGTGGTGCTCACCGGCGCCGGCGGCAAGGCCTTCGTATCGGGCGCCGACATCTCCAAGTTCGAGAGCGAGCGCTCCAGCAAGGAGGCGATCGAGCGCTACAACGCCACCGTCGACAAGGCCAACACTGCGGTGTTCGAATTCCCGAAGCCGACCATCGCCATGATCCGCGGCTACTGCATCGGCGGCGGCGTCGGCCTGGCGCTATGTTGCGACCTGCGCATCTGCTCGGACAATTCCAAGTTCGGCGTGCCGGCGGCCAAGCTCGGCCTCGGCTACGGCTTCAAGGGCATCAAGAAGCTGGTCGACGTCGTCGGGCCTTCGTTCGCCAAGGAGATCTTCTTCACGGCGCGGCAGTTCACCGCGGCCGAAGCGCTGGCGATGGGGCTCGTCAACCGCGTGTTGCCGGACGCCGAGCTCGAGACCTACGTCAAGGACTACGCCGACACCATCAGCGGCAACGCGCCGCTCACGGTCAATTCGGTGAAATATATCGTCGGCGAGGCCGTTAAATCCGCGAGCGAGCGCAACCTGAAAAAGTGCGACGAACTGGTGGCGCAGTGCTTCGCCTCGAAGGACTATATCGAGGGCCGCCAGGCCTTCATGGAGAAACGCAAGCCGGCGTTCACCGGCTCGTAAAAATCACCCTCTCGCCGCCTGCGGGGAGAGGGTCGGGGTGAGGGGGCGCGAGGACGCGCTCAGAATAAGAAGATGCCCCTCACCCGGCCGCCATAGCGCGTCGAAGACGCGCGTTAACGCGCTTATGGCGGCCGGCCTCTGCCCGTAAGGCCGGGGAGAGGTGAGGAAAGCAAGGGGAGGATTGCGTGGCGTCGGTCGAATTGCGGGGCCTCACCAAGCGCTATGGCGACGTCGCGGTGGTGGACGGCATTTCGCTCACCATCGCGCACGGCCATCTGGTCTGCCTGCTCGGGCCCTCCGGCTGCGGCAAGACCACGACGCTGCGCCTGATCGCCGGCTTCGTCGAGCCGAGCGCCGGCGAGATCCGCGTCGGCGACCGCCTGATCTCCTCGCCGGCGCAGACGCTGCCGCCGGAGCGGCGCAACATGTCGATGATCTTCCAGAGCTACGCGCTGTGGCCGCACATGACGGTGGCCGAAAACATCGTCTACGGCCTCAAGCTGCGCAAGCTCGACAAGGAGACAATCGGCAAGAAGCTCGACGCCATCCTCGCCACCACGCGGCTGGCGCCGCTCGCCGGGCGCTATCCCGGCGAGCTGTCCGGCGGCCAGCAGCAACGCGTCGCGCTGGCGCGGGCGCTGATCGTCGAGCCGGAGACGCTGCTGCTCGACGAGCCGCTGTCCAACCTCGACGCCAATCTGCGCGAGGAAATGCGCTTCGAGGTGCGCCGCCTGCACGACGCCTACCGCTACACCACGGTCTATGTCACCCACGACCAGTCCGAGGCGCTCACCACCGCCGATCTGATCGCGGTGATGAACGCCGGCAAGATCGAGCAGGCGGGCTCGCCCGAGGACATCTACGACCGGCCGCGTTCGGAATTCGTCGCCCGTTTCATCGGCTCGAGCAATGTCATCAAGGGCAAGGCGCTCGACGCCGTCCATGTCGAATTTGCCGGCGCGCCGCTGCGCTGCGTCGGCGAGCCGATGACGGCCGGCCGGCCGTCGCCGGTCTCCATTCGCCCGCACGACATCGGCCTTTCGACCGGCAAGCCGCCGCAGCCGGAAAACGTCGTGGCGGCGACCGTGGTGCGCCAGGTCTTTCTCGGCGACCGCCGGGATTATATGGTTGAAGCCAAAGACGGCACGCAGTTGCGCGTGGTCACGGAAGCGGACGAGAACATTCCGCAGGGCAGCGCGGTCTGGCTCTATTTGCCGCCGGAACGCTGCCGCGCGCTGGCCGGATAGAAAACAACAAGGGAGGATCGATCGATGAAAGGCCCCCAATTCTCACGCCGCGACCTGCTGGTCGGATCGAGCGTGCTCGCCGCCGGCAGCGCCTTCGCCACCCGCGTCGTCTCCGCCGCGCCGCCGGCGAGCAGCGTCACGCCCGAGCTGATCACCGCCGCCAAGAAGGAAGGCAAGGTGGTCTGGTACACCTCCGTCGACCTCAAGCTGTCGGAGCAGATCGGCAAGGCCTTCGAGGCGAAATACCCCGGCGTCTCCTGCAAGGTCGAACGCACCGGCGCCGAGCGCGTCTTGCAGCGCATCGGCCAGGAATACGCCGCCAACGTGCACGCCGTCGACGTCGTCAACTCGTCGGACGCCTCGCACCTCATCTACTGGAAAGAGCAGGGCATGCTGGCGCCCTACGTGCCGGAGGACGTCGCCAAGTTCTATCCGGCCGACCACAAGGACGCCGACGGCACGTTCGCCAGCTTCCGCGTCTTCCTCTGCATCATCGCCTACAACACCAACCTGGTGAAAAAGGAAGAGGCGCCGAAGAGCTTCGCCGATCTGCTCGATCCGAAATGGAAGGGCAAGATCATCAAGGCGCATCCCGGCTACAGCGGCACCATCATGACCGCCACCTACCAGATCTCGCGCGATCTCGGCTGGAGCTATTTCGAGAAGCTGGCGCAGCAGAACGTCCTGCAGGTGCAGTCGGCCGCCGACCCGCCGAAGAAGCTGGCGCTCGGCGAACGCGCCATCCAGGCCGACGGCGTCGAGTACCTGATCTTCGCCGAGAAGGAGAAAGGCCAGCCGGTCGAGCCGGTCTACGCCAGCGAGGGCACGCCGCTCATCATCGGCCCCAACGGCCTGTTCAAGCAGGCGCCCAATCCGAACGCCGCGCGCCTGTTCCAGAGCTTCTGCTTTTCGCCCGAGTGCCAGCAGCTCTGCATCGATATCGGCGGCCTGCGTTCGGTGCATCCGCAGACCAAGGAGCACGCCGGCCGCACGCCGTTGTCCAAGATCAAGCTGATGAAGGACGACGCCGCCGCCGTGCTCAAGCAGGGCGAGGAGATCAAGGCGCACTACGTCAAGATCTTCCACGTGTAGGTTCATCGCGTCATGGCCGGGCCCGGCCCGGCCATCCCGCGTCTTGCCTGCGACGACGGAGCAAGGCGTGGGCTGCTTCCGGGCATGACAGTGCGGATGGGGAGACGGACATGAAAAAGCCGACAGTTCATCGACGTGCCGTTCTGCAAGGCGCCGCGGCGCTCGCGGTCGGCACCGTCTTTGCCCGGCCGAGCCGGGCTGCGCCGCCGCCGGCGGAGGCGATCACGCCGGCGCTGATCGAGGCGGCGAAAAAGGAAGGCAAGGTCACCTTCTACACCGCCATGGACCTGCAGTTCGCCGAGCGGCTCGGCAAGGCCTTCGAGCAGAAGTTTGCCGGCATCGGCGTGCGCGTCGAACGCTCGGGCGCTGAACGGGTGTTCACCCGGATCGGCCAGGAGTATTCGAGCAACGTCCACGCCGTCGACGTCGTCAACACCGCCGACCAGGCCCACGTCATCGTCTGGAAGCGCAACGGCTGGCTTGCGCCCTATATGCCGGAAGACGTCGCCAGGCATTACGACAAGCAGTTCTACGATGCCGACGGCTTCGCCTCGACGACGCGCATCCTGGTGTCGCCGATCGCCTACAACACCAACCTGGTGAAAAAGGAGGAGGCGCCGAAGAGCTTCGCCGATCTGCTCGACCCGAAATGGAAGGGCAAGCTGGTGAAGGCGCATCCGGCCTACAGCGGCACCATCATGAACGCGACCTTCCAGATCGCGCGCGATCTCGGCTGGGGCTATTTCGAGAAGCTCGCGCAGCAGGACGTTCTTCAGGTGCAGTCGGCCACCGACACGCCGAAGAAGATCGCGCTCGGCGAGCGCGCCGTCATGGTCGACGGCGCGGGCTATCTCGTCATCCGCAACAAGGAAGCCGGCCAGCCGGTCGAGGTCGTCTACCCGGAGGAGGGTACGCCGCTGGCGACGTCTCCGAGCGCGATCTTCAAGGCCGCGCCCAACCCGAATGCCGCGCGGCTGTTCTACAACTGGATGCAGTCGCGCGAGGGCCAGCAGCTCATCATCGACTGGGCGCGGCAGTATTCGGCGCACAAGCAGGCGGTGGAGAAGCCCGGGGTGCGCCCGATCGGCCAGATCAAGCTGATGACGGAGGACCCGGCGGGCGTCGAGGCGTCGGCCGGCGAGGTCAAGCGCCGCTACACGGCGATCTTCAAGATCTAGTGCGGACCATGCCGGTGACCATCGCTTTGTCAGAACGCGCCGAACGCCGCAGGTCCGGCATCGATCTTTCGAAGCCGGTGCTGTTCGTCTTCGCGGTCGTGCTCTGCGTGCTCATCGTCATGCCGTTGTCGTGGCTGGTGTTCTACGCCTTCACCGACAAGACCGGCGCCTTCACGCTGACGAATTTTTACCGGCTGGCGACCGACGCGGCCTTCCTCGACCCGCTGCTCACCACCTTCGCGCTGGCGACGCTGTCCGCCCTCATCTGCTGCCTGGTCGCGGCGCCTATGGGCTGGCTGGTGGCGCGCACCGACATGCCGCTGCGGCGCTTCGTGCGGCTCCTGGTCACCGCGTCCTTCGTGACGCCGCCCTTCCTCGGCGCCATCGCCTGGGAACTGCTGGCGGCGCCGAACAGCGGGCTGCTCAACCAGCTCTACCGCGAGGTCGCGGGCGTCGGGCAGGACGTGCATCTGCTCAACATCTACAGTTTCAGCGGCCTGGTCTTCGTCATCAGCTGCTACACGTTCCCCTATGTCTTCGTGCTGGTCGCCAATGCGCTCGACCGCACGCCCGGCGACCTCGAGGATGCCTCGTCGATTCTCGGCGGCCGGGCCTGGGACACCGCGCGGCGCATCACCATTCCGCTGGCGCTGCCGGCGGTGCTGGCAGGCGCGCTGGTCGCCTTCCTGCAGGCGATGACCCTGTTCGGCTCGCCGGCCATCCTCGCCATGCCCGCCGGCTTCCACACGATGACGACGAAGATCTGGAGCCTGTTCCAGTTCCCGCCCAATCCGGAGCTCGCCGCCGCCGCCTCGCTGCCGCTGCTCGTTCTCACCGTGATCCTGCTGCGCGGCGAGCACATGGTGCTCGGCCGCCGCGGCTATGCGGTGCTCGGCGCCAAGAACAGCGAGCCGCGCATCGTGCGGCTCGGCGGCTACAAGTGGCTGGCGCTGGCGGCGAGCTTCGGCGTTCTGATGTGCCCGGTGTTCCTGCCGTATTTCGCGCTGCTCAATGCCACCTTCTCGAAGGTCGCCTCGCATCTGGTGTGGTTCAACAATTTCACGCTGCAGAACGTCCACTTCGTGTTCTACGAGCTGTCGGCGACGCAGCTCGCGCTGCGCAACACGTTCATCCTTGGCACGCTTGCCGCCACCGCCGGCACCGCGCTCGCCCTGGTGATCGCCTATGTGACGTCGCGGCAGGCCGTCGCCGGCCATCGCTT
>Ga0070741_10003297_pt1 | contig 40480 bp, 31 predicted proteins | sample Coa_R1_4_FD_66440 | JGI IMG/M metagenome (GOLD analysis project Ga0070741, IMG submission 66440) | Surface soil microbial communities from Centralia Pennsylvania, which are recovering from an underground coalmine fire - Coalmine... | ecosystem: Environmental > Terrestrial > Soil > Unclassified ...
GCAGCATTGCCCCGTGCGCAACATGCGGTGTTGAATGAACCGGCATCTGCCCAGCAATCAGCTATCGCGGCGCGCTCGGCCAGAGTCTCGCACAATCTCCCGCGATCAATCGGGGAGCTACAGGCGACGGGCACCTCCTCGACCTTCTCTTTGCCCGCGACCCAGGCGCCGCACAAGCGCAGGGTGCATATTCCGCCAGCGCCACCGCTGCCACCGATGCGAGAGCAACTGCGTCTCGTCACACCACCACAGGAGGATGAGTTCGACGACGAGCTTATGGAAGCGTTCGATGACGAGGAATATGATGCGCTGCGAGACAGCATATCCGAGCAAGAGACGGTGCCGGAGCAAGAAGCATTGTGGGATGATGAACTGGACGAAGCTGAACCGGAGGAGGATGAGGAAGAGGATGAGTTGGAGGAGAAGCAATCAGTATATAGTGAACTGGATGAGCCAACATTACCCGCCATTCGCGTGACGCTGCCTCCAGAAGAGGAGTCACACAAGGGCGGAACGCGGCTGGTAGTTGGCGCTGGCCTGGACGCGGGGCTGCTGCGCAAGGATGCTCCCAACGAGGATAATCTCTGTGCAGTGCAGGGGACGCGTATCACCGGTGCGGGGCCGGAAGAGATTGGGTTATTTGTGGTCGCCGATGGCATGGGAGGTCATGCGCATGGTCAGGAGGCGAGCAAACTGGCTATCCAGACCATGAGCGACGTGCTGGTACCCACGTTACTGCATGGCGGGGAGGATGAAGAAAACTTCGCGGACCTGCTGAAGGACGGCGTGCATCGGGCCAATCTCGCCATTTACCGGCGCAATCGCGAGCGGGAAGAGATGATGGGAACCACCCTGACAGCCGCGCTGGTCGTGCATACCACCGCCTACGTGGTGAACGTGGGTGATAGCCGGACGTATCTCTATCGGCAGGCAGACGGCTTGCAGGCCATCACGCGCGATCACTCCCTAGTGGCGCGGATGGTAGAGAGCGGGGCGATTTCGCGCGAGGAGATGTACACGCATCCCAGGCGCAACCAGGTCTATCGCTGCCTGGGCGAGCGGGCAACGGTGGAGGTGGATACATTTGTGGTCACATTACAGGCGGACGATCTGCTCCTGCTCTGTTCCGATGGGCTGTGGGAGATGGTGCGCGACGAGAAGATGAGCGAGATCATCAGCTCTGCGCTACCTCACGCTGCACAGGTCAGCGCCACGCTGGTCCAGGCAGCTCTCAGCGAGGGCGGGGCCGATAACGTCAGCGTCATCACCGTCTATGTCGCTCAGGGCGACAAGTAATGGGGTGGTATGTGGAGGCGGGATTGCATCTCATTAGAGCTACAGGCGCATCTGTAGCTCCCCGATTCATCGTGGGAGCCTCAATAGCGCATCCCCAGAACGGTAGCTTGCTCGCAGAAGCTTGCTACTGAAAGGCAATTTATGTTCAGCAGGCGTCGCTAATTTGTTGGACCTGCGAACAAAAAACATATGCCATAGCCATAAAACGACTCAAGAATATGTCCTATGGTCAGGGTAAGGAGGTGACCAAAGTGAGGCAACTCATGGTATGTTTTGTATGTGAAGCAGAGAAGAGTTCGTAGACCATGCAGGATAGAAGGAGCAATCATATGGAAGATCAGTCACGTATGCCGGGTAAATACGGTTTGCATGAGATTGAGGCTAATCGATTGGAGCCCTGGCCCAATCCGCATCCAGAGCGTAACTACGTCGATCATCTGGAGATCCCCGAATTTACCTGTCTCTGCCCGCGTTCAGGCTTTCCTGATTTCGCGACCATCGTCATTGATTACGTCCCGGACCAGTACGTCATGGAATTGAAGAGCCTCAAGCTCTACATCAACAGTTATCGTAATCGCCAGATCAGCCACGAATCGTCGGTGAACGTCATTCTCAACGATCTGGTAGCGTTAATGAATCCGCGCTGGATGCGGGTGGTTGGTGATTTTTCTGTGCGTGGCAATATCAAAACGATCATCTTTGCCGAGCACGAGCAGCCTGGTTACACGGGTCCGCGCCCGGAGTTCCGGCGCTATCTGCCGCCGGCTGGCTTATAAACGTGACAGGAGGGAACTATGTCCACCAGACCTGAGAATGTGGCCGTATTAATTGTGAGCGGCGGTATGGACAGTTGCGTGCTAGCCCATTACTATGCCGCGGCAGGCTTTCACCTGCACCTGCTCTCATTTGATTATGGGCAGCGCCACGTCAAAGAGCTGACCTATGCCGAGAAATATATCTCCCAGTTGCGCGAGAAATACAGCACGGGCGCTCACAAGCTCAATATTCAGCATGATGTCATCGAACTGCCCATCGCGCGGCTCCTGACCGATTCGGACTCGGCGCTCATCAACCCCAACCGCGCCATGCCGCACGGTCACTACACCGATGATAGCATGAAAGCGACCGTCGTCCCGTATCGCAACCCGAACATGTTGCTCCAGGCTGCCACCCTCGCCTGGGGAGAAGGCGCGCGCGTCGTTGCATACGCCGCCCACCAGGGTGATTACGCCCAGTACCCTGATTGTCGCGAAGAATTTGTGCGGGCCTTCAACGCCATGATCACCGTTGCCATGAACAGCAACGCCATCAAAGTAGAATCGCCCTTCATGTACTTCACCAAAGCCCAGATAGCCAGCTTAGGGGCCAGCTTAGGAGTGCCCTTCGAACTCACCTGGAGTTGTTACGAAGGCGGGACCAGTGGGCTTGGAGATAAGCACTGCGGGGCCTGCGGCACCTGCACCGAGCGTTACGAATCATTCAAGCATGCAGGCGTGCCCGATCCAACGGTATATGCCGAGGACCCTGAGAAGTATCTGCGCATTGCTGGTCGGGTGGAGGCGTAAAGGCTGAATAAGAGTCGTACAGAGGGTTGTGGGAGTATTAGTTTAGGAAGACAATGCGAGGGAAGTCTATGACAAAATTTGCCATCATTACACGCGAATTCACGTTTGAAGCGTCTCATCATCTCCCCGGTCATAAGGGCAAATGCAGGCGTCCTCATGGTCACTCGTATCGCTTACAAATTTCCCTGCGCGGCCCCATCAAAGAGGCGCCGGGGGAATCGGACGATGGGATGGTCATGGACTTCGATGATCTCAAACGCATTGTCAGCACAACGATCATCGACGAGCTTTCCGACTCCGTCCCCAGGGGATGCAATGCGCGCCCAATCGAGAAGGGGGGCATGGATCACAACGATCTCAACGCCCTCACCGGCATTCGCACCACCGCCGAGAACCTGGTGCATTGGATCTGGGATGCCCTGACCATAAGCGGCATCCCGGAAGAGATGCTCTACCGTATCCGGCTATGGGAGACGGACAAGGGCTGCATCGAGATTACGCGCGCTGAGCGAGAGGAGATATAGAGCATGGTACAGAGCCTGGAGGTACGAACAACACAGCAGCGCGTGCGCACGATTACTGTTGTAGAAGCGTTTGGCCCCACGATTCAAGGAGAAGGCGCTCTGATCGGCAAACCCACAGTATTTGTACGTACTGGTGGCTGTGAGTATCGTTGTAGTTGGTGTGACACCCTCTATGCTGTCTTGCCAGAACACAAATCCGAGTGGACGCCGATGACCGCAGCAGCCATTATGAACGAAGTGCGGCGGCTCTCCGGCGATCAGCCTATTCTCGTCACGCTCTCGGGTGGCAACCCTGCCATTCAGCCGCTTGGGGAACTGATCGATCTGGGGCATGAGGCTGGCTACACCTTCGCGCTGGAGACGCAGGGGAGCGTGGCGCGGCCCTGGTTTGAGCGACTGGACTATCTCACGCTCTCGCCCAAGCCGCCCAGCAGCAAGCAAGTCACGCGCTGGGATCGATTAGATCGCTGTGTGGCTTACGCGGGCAGTGGTCAGGGTGATAGGAGGGTGCAGGTATGTCTGAAGGTGGTGGTTTTTGATGAGGAGGATTATGCGTACGCCAGATATGTTGCGGAGCGGTATCCCGCTATTCCTTGCTACTTGCAGGCTGGCAACCACACGCCGCCGCACCTGGCGCAAGAGATTGACATCCCGGGCATTTTGAGCCGGATGGACTGGTTAATTCAGCGCGCGACCGAGGATCGCTGGTTCAACGTTACGATCCTTCCGCAAATGCATTCCCTCCTCTGGGGTAACAAGCGCGGGGTCTAGCACAAACTGTATGACAAAGTGAGGGACAGAACCTATGGTAATGTATCAGGATAAAGCGAAGAAAAATGGGCTGAATGGGCATCATAAGCCCGTGAAGGATCTTGAACTGCTTCCCCGGCAGATCGATTATGCCAGAGTGCAGGAATTAGGGCGCGAGTTGCTGTTGGCGTTGGGAGAAGATCCTGACCGCGAGGGGCTGCTCGACACGCCGCGCCGTTGGGCCGATTGGTGGCGCGAATTTCTTGAGTATGACCCGGGGACAACCGAGACCTGCTTCGATTCCATCTCCACCGACCAGATGGTCACGGTTTCAGGCATACGTGTATGGAGCCTGTGCGAACATCACTTGATCCCCTTCTGGTGCGACGTTGCCATCGGCTATATTACCAAAGGCAAGGTTCTGGGCCTCTCAAAATTTGCGCGTATTGCCCACCAGTTCGCGCACCGGCTGCAACTACAAGAGCAGCTCGGGCATCAGATCGCCGACGAGGTCAGCCGCATTACCGGAACAGAGGATATCGCCGTCGTGCTCAAGGGCGAGCATCTGTGTATGACCTCGCGTGGCATCCGCACGCCAGGCATCATGACCTCCTCCGTCATGCGCGGCGCCTTCCGTGCCGAAAGCGAGACCCGCATGGAATTTTTCCGCCTGATCGGCTAACCCCACCGCTCCATGATGGTAGGGGCAATGCCTTGCGCTTGCCCTGCCTGTTTTGCTCTGGCAAAGTACCTTTTGCGGTCGCTTGAGCAAAACCTGAAGCCCGTGAGAATTGCTAGTATACTCTGTAGGGGTAGGTCTCGCACCTACCCAGGGAGGTTGGCAACCCGATGGGGCAATGGTAGGGGTAGGTCTTGCACCTACCCAGGAAGGTTGCCTACCCATAACATCACCAGGGCAGGTCGTATTCCCGCCCGATAGCTAGCAAACTAGAACTGTAGAGGTAATGCTTTTTGAATAGCAGCAATTCTCTTTCAACCGATGCGCCCTACTTGCAGCCGCCACCGGGCAGGCGGTATGTGCGCTCGTTTCTTTTTTCTCGCCGCATCAGTGCGCCATTTGCAAAGGTGCATCTGATCCCGCGCACGTTACTGGTGCTGTGCATGTCCGGCGTGCAGTTGCGCGCCATTAATGCAACACCTCCCGATATCATCAGCGCAAGCATACTCTGGATCGTATCGTTGGCATTGTTTTATTGTAGCGGCATGCAGGCAAAAACCGCCCGCATCTACCTGCTACTGACCTTCCCCGCCCTCTTTAGCCTCTTCACCACCTGGATCTTCTTCAATCCCGTGCCGGGACGAGCCATCCTGTGGCGCTATCCCCTCTATTCGGGGACGCTTGTTCTGGGTCTGGCCGTCTGGCAATTGCTCTGGTTAGCAATCGTCGTGGGCTATTTCCTCTGGACGCGCAAGCTTGTGACGGGTATATTCATAGCAACCGTGGTCGCAATCGCGCAGACGCTGCTGTTGCCGTTGCCCGCCTGGACCTTTGCCCGGGTCGCGTTTTTTCATCCGCTCACCATCCTGGTCAGCGATTATGGTTTGCTGGTTGCCATCACTAAAGTCATTGGCTACTCCGGTATGGTGTTTACCACCATCGCCCTGGTCGTGACCAGCCGCGACGCCGAACTGATCGGGACGCTGCGCCAGTTGCGGGCTCCGCACGTTATTATCTTCTTTCTCAGCACCGTTTTCCGCGCGCTCAACCTGGCTTTAACCGACTATGAAACGATCCACCAGGCGCAAATCGCGCGTGCCATCAACGCTCGTCCGCGCAGCTTTATCCGGCGGCTCCGCGACCTAAGCAGCATCGCTGTGCCGATGGTGGCGATGATGATTCGCCGCTCCAGCGAAATTGGCGATGCCCTGATCGCGCGCGGCTACCGGCTGGGGCAGGCGAGCGCCGATTTTTACGAAACGGCCCCGTTCCGGCTCATCGATTGGATTGTGCTGGCCTGCTGTCTCGGCTTGCTCTATCTGGCAGTCGGGCCATATAGTAATATGACGGTGGTGTTGCATCTATGGCAATAAAAGGCGAACAATACGAGGTATCACCCGCGCATATGGAAGGGAACCGATCAGTCGCATTGAGCAGCGAGGGGCTGTGGTGGCGCTATCCAACCTATAGCGATACGCCGAATCCCTGGACGCTGCGCAATATCGCCCTGGAAGTGGAGCAGGGGGAGTGTTTTGGCATTACCGGACCGAGTGGCGCCGGCAAAACGACGTTATGTCGCACCCTGCTCGGCATCCTGCCATATAGCGCGCGTCTCACGGCTGAGCAACTGCCGCAGCATTTTCGCGGCGTGATCAATTTGCTGGGCGAGCCGGTGACCGCCAAAACGGCCCACGCTCATCAGATGGGGATGGTGCTGCAAGATCCAGAAAACCAGTTTCTACGCATGAGCCTGCTGCACGAACTTGGTCTGGGTTTACAGATGCAGGATCTGGCTAACGACGAGATCCTCCAGCGATCATACGAGGCGCTGCGCTGGGTCGGGCTGGAGCATCTCTGGCATGGAGCGGCCTATCTTCATCCTGCCGATCTCTCCGGCGGCCAGAAGCAGCGCGTCGCCATTGCCGCCTTCTTAGCCCTGCGACCTCAGGTACTGATCCTGGATGAGCCGACCAGCGACCTCGATCCCGTCGGCAAGCGCGAAGTGATCGAGACCATTGCCCGCTTGAGGCGCGATTATCGCATGACCGTCATCCTCGTTGAGCAGGACCCCGAGATCCTCACCGCCTTCTGTGACCGTATCGCCCTGTTGCACGAAGGACGTATCGAACTCGTTGCCTCCCCTGCCGATTTTTACGCTCAACGTACCATTTTAGAAGAATGCGGCGCATCGGTCGGCGAATTAACGCGCATCTCCTGGCAAACCGGCTATACCTTCGAGTCGCGCCCGCCGCTCACGCTGGAAGAAGGCGTTGCGGCATTCGCACCGGCTCTCGCTAGTCGTACATTCAAGGTGCAACAGGAGCCAGTAGGGGTAGGTCTCGCACCTACCCAACCTGTAGGTCTTGCATCTGCTCAACCTGTTGTCGAGGCGGAGCAGGTGTATTATCACTATGGGGACGGCACACTGGCCCTCAAGGGGATTGACCTGACGCTGTATCGCGGGGAAATGCTGGCGCTGCTGGGGCCGAATGGCAGCGGCAAGACCACCTTTGCCAAGATTCTGGCAGGCATTTATCGCCAGACAAAGGGAAGAGTCCAGGTGCTGGGGAAGGATCTCTCCTCGCGCAAAGTGCGCAGATTGCTCCCGCGCTCGGTGGGGTATGTCTTTCAGAACCCCGATCACCAGCTTTTTTGCCGCAAGGTGAGCGACGAAATCGAATACGGGCTAAAAAACCTGGGGATGGATGCTGCCAGCAGACGCCAAAGGGTGAGTGAGACGCTGGCAGCCGTCAATCTGGAGCGTTATGCCGACGAGGACCCGCTCTTTTTGAGCAAGGGACAGCGCCAGCGCCTGGCGGTCGCGGCAGTGTTAGCGATGGGACCCGATATCCTGATCGTCGATGAGCCAACCACCGGGCAGGACCAGCGTTCGATTACAGACATCATGCGATTATTGTGTGATTTGCAGGGCCAGGGAAAAACTGTGCTGATCATTACACACGATATGACGCTCGTTGCCGAATATTGCCAGCGCGTCGTCGCCTTCCGTGATGGTCTCGTCGCTTTCGTGGGCACGCCAACGGAGCTATTTAGCGAGCCAGCAATTTTAAGCAAGACCGGCCTGCGTTCACCCACAGCCGCCGCGCTCGCTGCCCGTTTGCGCCAGGACAAACCGGACCTGCCACCAATACTTACGGTTGTGCAATGGAAAAGCGTTTTGTAGCAGGGCTTTTCAGTTTTTGTCATGCTCGCAGGGCGAAGCCCTGTTCGCAAGAGGAGAGAGGTGCTGGCAACGCCGCGTCGCGGCGTTGCCAGCACCTCTCTCCTCTTGCCCTACGCCCCGTTGGGGGCGCGAACCCAGGCGGCAGGAGTCAGAGGAGAGGACAACTGAAAAACCCTGCGTTTTGCAGCAGGGCTATTTACTTCTCTGAAGAAAAGGGGGTCAAGGGGCATAGCCCCTTGCGGGGCGCGGGGTGTCCCCGCTCATTCTTCTCCCCCCCCTCGCCCCGAAGGGGGCAAAAAAGAAGAAGTAAATAGCCCTGGTTTTGCAGTAAGAGGCTTGACGATTCGGAAAAACTCAGGTAGTATTTTTCCAGAGTGAAAAGAAACACATCAGTTTTTGTTGTAAAGGATACACCTCATAGCCGTGAAGGCCATAGTATACGCGCAGCAAGAAGCTTTTCGTGCGTATGGCCGGGGGCACTGCTCTCGATGGTCCCCGGCCCACGGCCATAGTATGCCCTTTTTCAGGTTGAAGAACGTGAGAACTGGAATCAACCCTTAAACAACATGTACTGAAAAACGGGGCCGTGGGCGAAGCAAAGATCGCTCACGGCCTTTCTATTTCCCCTGAAAAGACTCAAGAACCGTGAGACGAGCGCGCTGGCTGTCCACGGTTTTTCTCTATGTGCCTGGAGGCCATCTGGCGCGCTGGCTCGCCTGTCGTACGAAAGGAAAAAGACAGTTATGGCAATACTGCGTGCATTTACCCACCGCTCTTTTGTTCTGCTCTGGAGTGGGCAAACTGTGTCCCGTCTGGGTGATAGCTTCTATACCATTGCCCTGGCGTGGTGGGTTTTGCAGAAAACCGGCTCAGCCACGGCTATGGGAGGAGTCCTGATCTGCTCCACGATTCCCATGATTCTCTGTCTCCTCTTTGGAGGAGTGGCGGTAGATCGGTTCCCTCGCGTCTATTTAATGCTGGCCTCCGACCTGCTACGTGGGGCGGTAGTTGTGCTGGTTGCCCTGCTGGCGCTGCTTCAACGGCTCGAACTCTGGCAAATTTTTGTGTTGAGCGCCCTCTTTGGCATCGTCGATGCGTTTTTCTATCCAGCCGCCCGTGCCATCACTCCCGATCTGGTGCCGACCGAACTGCTGCCGGCGGCCAACTCGCTTGAAAATCTGAGCGCGCAGGGGGCGGCGTTCATCGGTCCGGCCATTGCAGCTTTGATGATCGCGCTGGGTGGAACCTGGTTTGCCTTCTCGTTGGATGGGCTGTCTTTCCTCATCTCATCGGCCTGCCTGGTGGCGCTCCCTCGGGTACCGGCGTTGCGTCAAGACGCCGAGAAAGAAGCTGGCGTACTGCAAGACATACAGCAAGGAATTAAGGCGGTACTGGCTTCACCCTGGTTGTGGGTGACGCTAGTGATTGCCAGCGTCAGCACAATTTTCCTGGTCGGTCCTTCTGAAGCTGCTTTGCCTCTGCTGGTGAAGCAGCGTTTCGGGGAACAGGTGGGTTTCCTGGCGTTGTTGACCTCGATGTCCGCGCTTGGTTCCGTCCTGGCGGCGTTCTGGCTGGGGCAATTTAAGCGCCTGCGGCGGCGTGGACTGCTCACCTATGGCTCGTGGCTGCTCTCTAGCCTGGCGCTGCTGGTCATGGGGCTACCGCTGCCCGTGGTGGGGGTAAGCGTGGCATTCTTTATCCAGGGCGCGTCCTTCTCGATTCTGGGGCTGGCCTGGGTGAATAGCCTGCAAGAGTTCGTACCCGCCGATCTGCTGGGGCGTGTCTCCAGCATTGATTACCTGGTCTCCTTTGCGCTCTCGCCTATTGGCTATGGCATGGCGGGTATCGCGGCTGATCGCCTCGGCGCTCCATCAGTCTTTATCATCGGCGGCGCCATCGCGGCCAGCGTGATCGCGCTGGGACTGTTGCGCCGTGATATCCGTGCGGTTGATTAGATATCTTTAGCCTGTGGGAACCAGGGTGAGGCGGCAGGCGGTAAGTCGTACCTGTCGCCTCGCTCCATGCTCACAAGCCTGAGATGGGTAGACTCATAGCTTTGCTCTTTATGCTTATACCTCCGGCGCTAAAGGCCAAAGGCGTAAAGTGTGCCGTTAGCGTTGCCGATGTAGAGCACGCCATGAGAAACCGTCGCGCTGCCAAAGAAGGTTGCTCCGAAGCCGGGCGCTTTAAAGATAAACTTTGGCTGCCCTGTGGCTGTATCCAGGATGACCATTTGATTACTGGCGCTGATGATTACCAGACCTGGAATAACTGTTGGAGCAGCAATCACTTTACCGGGTGTGCAGTACTCCCAGACGGACTGTCCGGTCGCCGGATTGAGCGCCGACACGCTCCCAGCGCAACGCTTTCCCGTGATGTTGGAGACAGCCGTGGCGACATAGAGCTTTGTGCCATCCCAGGCGCTGGCCGCAATATTGCTGATAGGCCCCGCGAGCTGTCTTTCCCAGACCGGCCCCGCGCCGATATTGGAGCGGTCAAAGGCGTAGTAGTGACCATTCTTGTTGAGGATTCCCAGCATAGGATGGATCGTGCCGCCGATCCTGGCAGTAAAAAGAGTCGGGCTGTCCCCAAAATCGCTATCGTACGCCTGCTGAGCCAGAGGAACCTGCCAGGAGCGAACGAGCGTCAGATCGCTGGCGCGCAATTGCAGGACGGCATAAGCCAGCGATTCGTACTGGCCGCAGAGTGTTCGCGTTCCGGTAGAGACGAAAATAGTGTCACTGGCCACATCAACAGCCGGAGCATCCCAGACGCCAGCACCATTGCAGTTATTGGGCGTCGTGTGGAAGGTATTCTGGATGGCTCCTGTGGTTGAGCTGAGCCGGTATACGCGTCCTGGCCTGAGGGGGCAGTCTCCGTACGATGAGATGCCAACGTAGATGCTTCCCTTGTACAGTGCTGACCCGGCCCAGATCATCTCGTCGGGTGGGGTGCCCAGTGCCGTAGCCCAGATGACCGCGCCATTAGAGGCATTGAGCGCGTAGAATCTGTCGTTCCCTCCTGGCACAAAAACGACTCTGGTATTTTTACCGTTAATTGCAACGCTAGCAACCGTAGAGGTACCGGCCACTCCGGCGCTGGCAGGACTACATCTTCCCGGGGGAGTATCCTTCCCCAGGAAGGTTTGCCAGAGTTGTTGCCCATTTAGGTTGGTGGCATGCTCGTACCCATCCCACGAGCCCCAGTAGATGACGCCGTTGGAGACGATTGGCTGCGTATCAATGGTGCCCCCAGAATGATACTGCCAATGAAGCTTTAATTGAGAGATATTGCCCTTGTTCAGGATTGTCTCGAAAGAGTTGTAGTTAATGCGTATATTGCTTCCCATGTACGTGGTGATATCACCGGCTGCCCCTGCGAAAGGGGTGGTATCAGCGGAAGCGTAGCTGAACCATCCTGCTGACACAAGTAGAACTCCCATCAGCAAGATCGCTTTTCCCACCGTGCTGAGTAGATGCTGTATACTCGCTTTTTGGGGGAACCACAAAAAACGTTGTTTAATCATAGAGTTTCCTTTTTAGTTAAGAGAGGATTTTCCCCATCATTTCCGCACAACCACCATTGTTTGAGTCAAAGTGTTTACATAAGGTTGTGATATATCCTCACACTCTGAGAGGAGTTTACTAAATTTTTAAAATTTCAACCGTGTGATTACGGTGTGAATCTGGTTAGGTAATATACCTTACCTGTGTAGATTTCTTAATCGGCGGAAAACAGCAATGAGTGATGGAAGAATAAAAGGTAGAAATGGGAATTAGCTATAGACGCCGCGGTTTTCGGGTGGGAGCATCTGAGCGATCTGTTGCATCATCTCGTCCGTCACCACCTGCAAGCCAGCTTTGCGCGCCATACCTTCTGGCAACATGGGCAGGTATGGCGTGCCAATCTCCACCGTCACACGAGGAAACCAGCCACGGTGGCGGCGCAGGATGCGACGAGAGCCGTAATGAGCTATCGGCAGGATGACGGCTTTGCTGCGTAATGCCAGCATGGCTACGCCGGTATGCGCGGCAATCATGCGCTCTTGCCGCGCAACGGTCCCTTCGGGAAAAATCATCACCGCTCTTCCCTGACGTATATAGGCCAGTGCCTGCTCCAGAGCTGCTCTATCGCCCTCGCCGCGATGTACCGGAATTTGTCCGGTCAGTTGAGCGAGCCAGCCCGCAATGGGCCACTTGAAGACCTCAATCTTCGTGAAAAACCAGACCCGGCGTGGCAAAAGAGGAGCCAGCAGGAACGGATCGTACCAGCTAAGATGATTGGCAACGAGCAAGAGCGGTCCATTTTTGGGCACATGCTCCAGTCCGCAGACCTGATAGCGGCAGACGAGGCGCGTAAGTATCCAGGCAAGGCCATATAGCAGGCGATAGACAATATTGCCAATACTTTCGCGCATCGTACTACACCGTTGACATGAAGATTGAACATGGTTTTACGCGCTATTCTATCACATTTTCTCTACCCCGTGATCTTACTCCGTGCTCTCAGTTGATGCAGAAATGGTAGAGGCGACCTGCCCTTGTGCAGCCATACCCCGCTCCAACTCTGTACTGCGTTGGCGGCCCCTCTGGCCGGTACGGAAGGTCCAGATGACCAGGATCGCAAATATGCCATAGATGACAAACGGCGAGATCGCCAGAAATTGCTGGACACTCAACATAATAACCAGCGTGATGCGGATGACGGCCTCCAGAAGCAGGCCAGCGCCCCAGACTGCCGTCATCACGCGCAGCCTGCGGCGAAAGCTTGCATGCTCCTGCCATATCAGGTTAAAGCGAGCAATATTTGACGGATCATTGCCAGAGGCGAAGAGGCGGGCCATGTAAAACAGGATTGGTCTGGGCAAGGCAAGGGAAATCAGCAGCGCCAGGCCAAAGGTGATCGTAAAGAACGACTCGCGGATCAGAAAGACCTTTGGGGCTCCTCCCAGGACAGTAATGATTACTGAGACGGCAAGGCCGGCCAGCACGATGCCCGCCAGAAAATCGATGCGTTTCTGGCGGATAAGACCCACAAGACTGTGGAGAATCGAAGGGATACCAGTAGCAACCAGCGCCAGGAACGGCGAAATGGAAGTATAATTCGTCAGTACCCAGTAAATAAGAAAAGGGAAAGCGCCATTGATCACCACACTGATGATGATCCCTCTGATAGCGTTTGCTTTGATAGCCTGTCCGACGTGTGCCAGATCTGTGGAAGATGGAGTAGTACTCATAATATTCTTCTCCTCTTGACATTACTTGAGAAACATACCCTTCGATTTAGGGTCGAGGTCAGGGACACCCTGACGAAAATAAAAACGGTTTCTCTATCCATGAGGAAGTATACCGACGAAACGGTGGAAAGGCTTCCAACTAAAGATGGAAAATAGGAAGAGATCCTTGCTGTACCGGTGTCTTAGAGCAAGTGCCGTGTGCTAGCACAGATGATGGCCTGGGTACGGCTCTGGACCTGGAGTTTACCGTAAATGGTGTGGAGGTGTGATTTGACGGTACTGACGGCAATGACAAGCTGCTGAGCGATTTCACGGTTCGATTTTCCTTCGCTCATCAACTGCAAAATTTCGCGTTCGCGTTTGCTTAACTGTTCAAGCGGGAGCTGGTCGTCTCTGTAAGTGTTATTTCGCTCTTCCAGCTCTCTGCTCAACGAAGAGATCAGATGGTCCAGATAGCCAGTAGAAGCGTCGTGCTGGGCAGAGCCCTTTGTATTGTGTCTAACCTGGCGCAGTTCAGTGAGTAGCGTGAGTATGGGCGTGCCTTCATCGAGCAAAGTGCGCTGATAGCCCTCCGCTTCAGCATAGCTGAGCGCGCATGCGAGCATGTCAAGTGCCTGCTCTCGTTTCCCCTGCGCCTGGTAGAGTACTGCCTGAAGCGTGTGTATTTTGAGCAGGCTGCCCCGCCGCTTCTGCGTTTCTGCCGCCATGCTGAGCGTCTGGAGCAGACGATCTGCTTCAGACCAGCGCGAAAGGCTGAGTAATAAGCGCGCCTGTAGCAGATAGCATCCTTCCAGTATAGGGTTCAAATGCTGCGTTGGATCGGCTTCCAGTGGGATCTCCTGTATCCAGCGATGAGCACTTCTGATGTCTCCTTGTATCATTGCTACCTGCGCTCGCCACGCAGCCAGCGCCCTGCTAAGATCGGTACTGTCTTCTCCTATTGACTTCAGTATCCCCTCGTTCTCCTGCAAAAGCTTCTTCGCTCCAGCCTCGTCACCTCGTAGCAGTCGTATCTTCACAAGCTTATACAGACCGTTAAGAATCGCTTCCACGCTATCGAATTGCTGGCACAGGGCGATACCTCTCTGCAAGTAGTTTTCTGCCTGCTCCAGGTTGTTCCATTCATATGCTACTATGCCAAGAGCAACATAGGCAGGTCCATGATGCATACGTATATTCGTAGTCTTTTCTGACCGGAGAACACGATGCGCGATCTGCGTCGTTTTATGTAGCTGTCCCGTCATGGAGAGCATATGCGTTAGCGTAGAGATAATGGCAAAGCCCAGAATGTTAGATTTGTTGGCGAGCATGGCTGACAGCTCCTCTTCCAGCCTCTTGATTGCCCCAGAGACATCGCCCCGCCAGAGGGTGATCAGCCAGGACTGCTCCTTGTCCCCTCTGTTAAGGCGTTGAGCATGAGCACTGGCACGGCTGCTCAGCTCCTGGCCGAATGCCACGCGATTGTCCCGCAGCACGACCAGCGTCCCATACAGTCTGAGAAAATGTGAGATGATGTCTCCTTTAGTTTTCTCGTCGAGATGTGTTTGAGAGGTCATGCTCGTAAGAGTGTGTGTACATATAGCTTGCTCCAGATGATCGGCATCCGTCGTTTCTAGTGTTGGAAGCTGATGAAAATGTGCATACTCCTGGAGCATATCGACTGCCGCTGGATAGCGGTTGATCGCGATCATGTCCCAGCAAACGTAAACGAAGAGTACTGGATGGGTGAAAAGCGTTTCCTTTGACAACAGATTTACCCAGGGCATGATACTGGCGACTTCGTTATGCATAATCATTGCCATACCAGCGGTTTCGAGAAGCGTGGCGATTGTTACAACGTCGCCAATCTCCCTGGCATGCCCAATCGCCTCTGCGACCATGCCTTGCTCCTTGAACCAACACATGGCCCTGCGGTGCAAGACGGTTACCAGTTCAGGCTCCCTTTGTAAAAGTAGCTGGCGCAGCGTTTCGGCAAAAAGATGATGATAGCGATACCATTGCCGTTCGTCGTCGAGTGGGATAAGGAAAAGATTAGCCTGCTCCAGCCATGCCAGGGTCGTCTGTCCATCTGCTTGCCCTGTGACCGCCTCGCAGAGCTTGCCCTGGAGCCGCTCAAGAACGGAGGTGGCGAGGAGGAAGTGCTGAATATGCGCGGGTAGATGTTCCAGCACTTCCTGGACAAGGTAATCAGCAATATAGCGGTGCCCAGCGCTCAACGCTTTGATAATGTCAGTGCTCGTGGCGCGCTGCTTGAGCAGAATGGCGATCAGTTGCAGACCAGCGATCCAGCCCTCTGTATGCGCAAAGAGCATGTCAATCTCTTCGCCAGAAAGTGTTAGTTTGCTATTCCTGTTGAGAAATGCTCTGATTTCGCCAGGGAGAAGATACAGGTCAGCACCGCGCAATTCCAGCAATTGCTCCTGCATACGCAGGCGCGCCAGTGGCAGGGGAGGATCGAGGCGTGTGGAGATAATCACATGGATATGGCCTGGCAGATGTTCTAGCAGAAAGGCCATACCTTGTGAAAGTTCAGGATCGCTCACATAATGGTAATCGTCCAGTACCAGTACCAACTCCTGTTTACTGGCCGCTAATTGATTGAGAAGTGTGGTGAGCATACGCTCTCTATTCGGCTGTCGTCGTGTCCTTAGGAGCGTGAGCGGCCCTTCGCCTGTTCCTGGGCATAAGCGCTCGAATGCCGTGAAGATGAGTCTCCACAGTCGTCCAGGCTCGTTATCATCACGCTCTAGCGTAATCCAGCCAGCGCGCATCCCTGTTTGCTGTGATAGCCAGCTACTCAGCAAGGTGCTTTTCCCTGCGCCAGCCGCCGCCGAAAGCAGTGTGAGCGGCCTGGTAAGGGCGACCTGTAGGCGTTCGAGCAAATGGAGGCGAGGGAGGGCGTGCGGAGGTGGAGGTGGAATTCTGAGTTTTGTCTCCAGGATCAGATCGTCCCGTTGAACTGCTTCATGCTGCTGAAGGGTAGGTATCTCCTCAGCAGCCTTAGTGGGCGTTGCGGGTGCAGATGCAAAGAGCGAGGTAACATGTTCTAGCTGGCTGATAGTTATAGCCTCGCTTTTCCCCAGATATTTTTTCTGTACACGCTTGCCATTCCTGTGATACGCGTACCAGTACCCATGTTCTTGTTGAGCAGATTCGCGGCGAATGGTACAACTGCTGACCTTCCCTGAAAAAGCGAAAGAAGATACCCTACTTAACCATTCCTGCAATTGCCGATAATCATCGGGCAGGATGCTTCTCACTTGTCCGTGGTTCTCTGAGCATTCGTATACCTGGCGTTCAGAAGACCACTTGATCCTATATGCAGTACTTTTTGGCACACAAGCCTCTTTTGCAAGGTTTAGTTTTGTTACCTATGACCGTAATTGTTACCTATTTTATCATATGGGACTGCTATCTTAGGCGAATATCAGCAAGGTCGTGATGAAGTTTGATCATGAGGCAATGAAATGGAAAAACGGGTCCGACAACCACAACAATTGTCAGGCCCGTTTTTTCTAGTTATAACTAGCTGAGCGCGTTGCGCACCGTCAGGCCGAAGCGTTCGGTGATGGGTCCAAGCGTAGCCAGCAGCACAGAGCCGATGATCAGCGTCACAACGACGTTGGAGAGCGACCAGACAAACCAGGCGCTAAGCAAAGCATTAGGCGGTACAATGCCATTCTGCATCAGGATAAAGTTCCCGTAAAGGCCACCAATGATGTTGTTAGGCAGTACCGCACATAGCACGAAGAAGATGAAGCCCCGCAAAGTGAAGACATCTTTGCCTATGGGACTGACCCCAAACCGTTTCGCCAGCGTGCGATACAGGATCATTGGTAGTCCCAATTGAATCAGATCAGTAGTGCCAAAAACAAGCGCGATAGGTAAGGGCAGCGGCGGCGTTGATAGCAATCCTGCTCCAACGAAATTGCCGATGTAGGCGATGACAAAACCCCAGCCACCAAACCAGATGGCGAACGGAATGCCAAAGCCAATCGCAATAAAGATTGCTGAGACTACCGGAAAGCCGGAGGGCAGAGAGATAATCGCCAGCCACGAAAGCACTGTGTACACTGCCGCCGCCACCGCCACCGCCACAATTTGAGGCAGGCTGGGAGCGCCAGTGAACCGTAATGTATAGTCGATGCGCGTCGATGCGCTACCCGCAATCTCTGGCGGTGCATCCTCTCGGTTCTGGTTTCTACTGATTTCAGACTGTGCCATGAATGAATCCTTTCTTTTGTTAACAACGTTCTTTACTAAGAATGAGTTCGCGTAATGTATCAATGGTGGCGAGAACTTCGTGGGTGTTTGTTGCATCCTCCGCGAGGGGAACGCCCGGCCCTGCGGGATGACAGTACCCCCGAATCTCACGCCTCAGCGCCATCTCATCCACCGTGGCGATGGCTCCGCGCTCAACGACAATCTTGCCATGCACGATAACCGTGTCAACCGAATAGCCATTCTCACAATAGACGAGATGCAGGTAAGGATCACGTAAGGGGAGGAAGGCGGCGTTCTCAAGATTTAACAGCGCCAGATCGGCCAGATACCCGGGCGCGATCTCACCCAGCTCGGAAGCCAACCCCAGAGCCGCCGCGCCTCCCTTCGTGGCCGCGTCCAGGATCTCCGTTGGGCGCGGCCACTTCCTATAGTCAAAATTAGGTTGATTGTGAATAAGTCCGGTGAGTTTGAGCACGCCGAACATATTCTGCGTATCGTTGCTGGCCGAGCCATCGCTGCCCAGCGCGATGGTCACGCCCTGTTTGCGCGCCTCCGCAAAGGGGAAGCGACCGCTGCCCAGACGCAGGTTGCTGACCGGGTTATGGACCGCCGTGGTACCTGTAGCGGCTAGCAATGCCAGATCGCCCGGTTCCAGCCAGATCGCGTGGGCCAGGGAGGTGCCAGCTTTGAGCACGCCGAGCTGGTCCAGGTAAGCGATGCCGCCCTGTCCGAGTGTCTCGCGAATAACAGCCGCTTGCAGCTCGGTCTCGACGGCGTGGAGATGGATGCCGGTATCGTACTGTTCTGCCAGCTCAAGGCATGCTTGCATCAAACGAGGGCTGCACCAATGAATGCCGCTTGGCCCGACAAAACAACGTAAACGCCCATCGGCAGCGTTATGCCAGTGTGTAATAAATTGTTCTAGCGCCGCGATCTGTCTCTCGATGGTGGGCCAGCAGGCGAAGCGATCAATGAAAGGATGATGTGGAAATACCAGCCCCCGCTTCGTTCCAGCTTCCAGCACCAGGTCCTGATCTTCAATTGATGGCGCGACAGCGGCGCGAATGCCCGCATCGTGGTAAGCCTGCATGGTCGCATTGAGATAGGCTGGTGCCACTCCATCAACCGTCCAGAGATGATCCAGGACGGCGGTGGTGCCGGATTTGAGCATTTCAATGGCGCCCAGTAGCGCGCTCAGGTACACCAGACGAGGCGACCACTCGACGGTATCACCGAACAATGGAACGAGCCATAGCTCCAGCGGCAGCGAAGGCGAGGTCGCCTTGAGCAAATTTTCCAGTGAATGCGTATGCGCATTAATCAACCCAGGAATGGCTACCAGACCTTTCCCCTGAATAATCCTGTCTATCCGCAGCGAGTTAAACGGCAACGTTCCGCCCGGCCCGACCGCTTTGATCTGCTCGCCCACGATCAAAATGTCCTGATCAAAGAGCAGCCCGCTCTGTCCCTGCGGGTCGAGCAAAGCGCATCCCTGTATGAGCAGATGCGGCTTTGCCTCTGCCGATACCATTGAACGATCATCATCTACGTACTTTACACGATCTACTTTTTGCATTGCAACCTCTTTGGTAGGGGCGGGGCTTGCCCCCGCCCTGCTGGCGACGGGTATAGGCGACCGGGCGGGGGCAAGCCCCGCCCCTACGAACAGGCGACGGGTGTATAGGCGACCTGGCCCACCCTGCGCTAACAGGTCCCGCCTGCTGGCGACGGGTATAGGTTAACTGACCCACCCTGCGCTAACAGGTCCCGCCTGCTGGCGACGGGTATAGGTTAACTGGGCGGGGGCAAGCCCCGCCCCTACAAAAACATACCCGTTAATCAGCGCAATTGGTCCGCACGATCATAACATTCCACCGCCTCTTTATGGCGTCCAAGCGCGTCAAGTACCGTGCCGCGATTGGACCAGGTCAGGGGGTCGTTAGGATTGAGGTGGACTGCCTGCTCATATGCTTTGAGAGCTTCTATATGATTTTCGAGCGCGAAATAGGTATCGCCGAGGGCAAGCCAGAGTGTGGCTTTGCCTGCGCTCCCTTCTAGCGCCTGGCGATATGCCTGGACTGCACCATTATAGTCACGCATGGTAAAAAGTTTATCGCCACGTTTCTCCCAGTCGGCTATAGGCGCGGCGATAGCTGGCGTGGCGAGCTGGTATGGGAGCGCTCGCTCGTATTGCGGGTAGGACGCTGATGTGAATTGCGCGCTGCTGGAGTTGCGCCACAAGTGCGGCGTAGGCGTTTCCTGCACGCCGGCACGGAGCGGTCCGGTGGTGACCAATCCCCGTCCACGCGTTGCCTGGCCTATCAATTCGTGAACGAACGTATCAATGCTGGCGAAACGATGCGTCGGGTGCTGATTCGTTGCGCGTTGTAGCACCGGCAGCAAGGGTTCGTACTCGGATGGATGCAGCATCCGCGTCATAACCTGCTGGCACAGGATCGCGAGCATAAACTGATCGCTCGCCGCATTTACCGCTTCCCAGTAAGGTGCCATATGAGCGGTCCGCAGGCTATGCTGGGCGACGCCATAGTGTTCGGGAGCCAGGTAAGGCTGTGGCGGCGGGTGCAGGCGCGCTAACCCAAAATCGGCAATCCAGATATGCCCCTGGTGATCCAGCAAAATATTGCCCGGCACTACAGAGCCGTGAGCGATTCCGCGCTCATGGGCGGCGCTTAATGCCGAGCCTACTTGCTGGATCAAGCGCAGCACGCGAGAGAAAATCTCTCCCCTTTGCTCGTAAGGCGTTCTGAAGCCATCGCTTCTCCCATAATGGGCGACGAAGCCGGTCAGGGTCGCCGGAGCATACTGCGAGAGTGTGAGCAAGTACTCTGCTCGTCCAGGCGCAGCCAGCAGGTCTGGCAGCGGTTGAGAGGTATTGGAACGGGACTCGGGATACCAGAGCGAACTGCTGAATACTGGCAGGATCGAGCTGTGGCGCAATGTTGTGATAATGCGCACTTCGTGACGAACCGCTTCCCAGAGATTTTTGCAGGCCGGGTCTGGAGGGAAGAGCTTGAGCACCGCGAGCTGCTTTGATCTCAAATGAGATGCAAGATACGCGTCGCCGCTTCTGCCCTTGCCCAGCAATTGCTGAACCTGGTAAATACCAAGATGGGCTCCGGCGACCAGCGCACCGCAGATGCGACAGATCACTTCTTGTTCCTGGACGGCATGTGGAGGCTGTCCAAGACAAAATGATGTTGTCCCTTCTCTTGTCTCATAGATGTTGCTGCCCATCTCTTCAGACCTTTCTCTAGCCGGGCTTGCAGGGCAGGACAAGCCCATCCCTGCGGCGTAAATTGCGTTGGCGGCCCGGCTAGCGGGAGGCGGTCTCCCTACGGCGTACCGGATTACAGAAGACATTACCAGGCTCTGTATCGATATTCTCCATTGGACTGATAATATGAATAGTTGTCTTCCTGGTCCTGCTGAATTGCGACGGCTTCTCCAGGCTTACGGCGCGCCAGTTGAGCCACTTTGTCCGTTTGAGGCGCAGGCGTTGCTGCCGATTCGACTCGCCCATTGGAATGTGGCGTCTGGTTCAGCAGGTTATGTTGCTGCTGCTCCAGCAGCTCGACTTCGCGGATGACCCGTTCAAGGATCATGCGTTCGAAGCTCGCCTGTCCCTGTTCGCTGAAGACGCTTGAGCGCCGGATTTCAATCAAGGCATCGCGTAAGCGCCGCGTCAGGTTGTTCATTGACTCTAAGGTTCCGGTCAGGCGACGCGACTGATTTTCTTGCAGGCGTTGCAGGTGTATGAGGCCGAGGAAAACCGTACGCAATTCAGTTGTGCTCTGGGAGAGCGTTTGATTTTCCGGCAGCGCGGGCATGCCCTGTCCGAGCCGTTCAACGGCATCCTGCAATAATTTGCACTCTTGCAAAATTTGATCGTAGCGCGCTCCGCGATGTGAAAGAGAACTCAGGCGGTCCAGCATCAGGTTCAGACTCACGGCGATTGGCAGCAAAGGACCGGCGATGGTTGGGGCGCGGGCGGCGAAATCGCCACGCGCTACGCGAGCATGAATGGCGCGCAATGCCGCAACCCCCTCTTCCAGTACGCGCTTTTCCTGCGCGGTGCGGCTTGCCTCGTCGGCTTCACGGCGCGTTACCTGCAATTCGCGGCGGGAAATTACCAGCTCGCCTCGCATCTGCATCGTCAGCCGGTTGTTTTCGATTAGCGTCAATGCCTGGCGTGCAACCACGATCAGGATCAAGCCCAGGGCAATGATATCTGCCTGGAACAGCACCGCACCGCCACGCGGGGCAACCACGGTCAGCAGTAACGCGCAGGTCATCAGTACCAGGATAAAGGGCGAGATGGTCTGTGCAGTCGTTGTCAGTTGCGAAAGCCGTCCCGGCGCCAGCAATGGAGCCACGGAGGCCGCGTTATTCATGCGGGCCATCTGTTCCTGTTCGTTCGCCACGCTTCTTGGATATTCAACCGCCGCCAGCCCGATCAGCATCATACTCAGTGGCCAGAGCACATCTTGCAGGGTGCCGGTATTGAACGCCATAGAAAGTGAATAATAACCAAGCAGACTATCGGTGATTGCCAGGAAGAAGAGTCCAAGACAGAGATAGACAAAGACCGACTGCTGAGCGCGATTAGAAAGAGGGCTGAACATCAGGAATGCGCCGACCGCCACCAGGAACAGGTCGCCGGTCGGGAAGTAGATCGACAGGAAGGCAGCGCCCGGTCCTGGAGCCTGAGCCAGGCCCGCAATTGACGGGCTGAGCAGGAAGAACCAGGAGATCGCCAGTGACGCGCCGATAACTGCCAGCGCGTCGAGCACCAGCCGCGTCCGTCCCACGGTAGCCTTGTTGCGACGTGTTAAGAGCAACGTACCGATCAGGAAAAAGGGGTATGAAGCAACAAAACCAATATCATAGAGACCGGGGAACGGCACATCAGCCGAATTCATACGGATATCGTAGCTGGTCCATACCGCCTGACCGCCAGCGTAGAGCGCAATGGCGATTGCCAGGAACATCCAGGCAAGGAACGCACGTTGAGCCACCTGGGCTTCTGAGCGGGCCGCAGCCAGCTCGCTTGGTGGGCGCTGCTCCAGCTCTTTTTGCACCAGTTGGCGCTGCAATTGCGCAGAGACCTTACGCAACCGCATGGCGATGCGCATACAAAGAATGAAGCCGATCCCTTCCCCGACAAACTGAAGCACATCGGAGACGCTTTTGAGCAGAAAACTTTTGCCAGGAGTTTGCCCGATGAGCGCCATGCCGATTAAGAAGAGCGCGAAGGCGGTCGTAAATCCCAGAATGGCCCAGGGGCCGTATCGCTCTGACCACATGTCGCGTGCTAAAGCCTCGCCGTGAAAGAAAGATGGCAGGCCCGGTTCATTTCCTCTGCCGCGTCTGTTGTAGCCATTGCTAGCAGCCGGATTCACCGCCATGTTGCCATCTCCATAGGGGGATTGCGCTATCCCCTGAGAATCAGGATAATAGAATGCATCATTTTGTGACATAGACGCTCCTCTCGAATGCGTATCGGGTGCGCAATCGCTGCTTGACGCCGCCGGAGGCCAGGAAACTCCAGCGCCCCAATCTCCTGACCAGGTAGCGATCCATTCCAAAAGTTTGCCCCGCGCCGCTCAGCAGCAACCCCATGAAGAGCAGGACAGAGGTAATCATAACTCCGACATCGGTGCTGATCAGACCATAGGGCGCGCCAGGACCTGCCGCTGTGAACCAGAGCACCAGTGAGAGTGCCATGCCGATGCCGCAGGTCAGGTTGCTTAACAGGCCGAAGATCAGGCAGAGGGCAATCAAGGTTTCCCCCAGGGCGACGAAATAGGCAAAGAGATGCGGATGAAGCGTAACTATGCGCATCCAGGCCGCAATCATGGGAGGCTGGTTGCTCATAGTATGGGTGAGGTAGCCTGTAACGTTGCTGGCGAAAGAGAACTGCCAGGCAAACCAGGCGTTGAAGGCCCAGATGCAACCAAATAGCATACGGACTATCGCGATACCTCTACGACGCCACGATACCAGGGGAGAGTGCTTCACCAGTTGTTTGCTATCTAACATTGGCCGCGTTACTGATTTGTAGCTCACAATAATAACTCCTCTGCAAGATCCCTGCGCCCTTCTACTTTGAAGTGTTCCGCGCTCCAACGCCCCCGACGCGCTGTAGCTCCCCGATTCATCGTGGGAGCGCTCAGGAGAGCGGAAGCGAAGTACACCTGCTCGGAGTATATGCTCAACCGCTTCTCATTATCTCCTACAAGACTCCCGCATCTCGTTTAAGGCTGTTCGCAAGCGGAGAGAGCAAAGGGAGTCCATGTCTGATCTGTTGAGGATGGAATAGCCTGAAGGTGTGGCTCTGGCAACCCTGACGGTCACATCTGCGTGGGTGGGTGCTTGAGGCGGGAAGGAAGTCTTGTACCTGAGAGGCGAGAGCTTCGGTATAACCACGTTTGTCGTCTTATACTGAGTCTTCTGTATCGATTACGCAGGACATGTTATTGAGAGTTTATATACTTTGGGGTAGACAAGGAGTATAAAATGTGCTATATTGATGTAGGGATTCGCTTCCATTTGTTAATGCACTTGTATCGTGTTGTCAGAACATAGTAAGTGGGTAGGAAGCAACTGGCTGGCTTATGAGTACTCAAGTCTTCACCCTCAATCAGATCTGTCATGAGCAACGCAGCTCAGAAACCTCATTTGCATTAAGCGAGCAGCAGGATGCATCTCCTGGCGCTATTCCCGTTACTTATTCCCCCACCATCAAGCTTTGTGAAGTCCTGCGCCACCTCGTTACCGCCCTGACTCGCCCCTACTCCCTTGACGAAATGTTGCATACCGTCGCCATTCTCGCCACGATGGCCCTGGACGTAGATCTCTGTGTGATCTTGCTTAAAGATCAGGCCAGGGATTACCTCAGGCTGTACACTAGCTCTCCCACCTTGCGCGATAAGAACGTGCTGGTACGACCTATCAGCATGGAACCGGACCTCTGGGAGTGCTTACATAGCTCCAGTATTCACGCACAATTGCCGCAGCTCTGTCCTGCTGAACTGGAGCAGCTCAATCCGCTGAAAAATGTTCAGTATAAGACATTGATCCCCGTGCCGCTGATCGCCGGTACAGAGTACATCGGCCTGATGAACTGCTATTCAAGCAAAACCCGTTTATATAGCAACGAAGATCAGTTATTGTTATGCACGATTGCAAATCAAATGGCGCTGGCGATCAAACATCGTCAATACATTGATGAAGACGTGCTCGCACATAAGACACTTGTCAACGCCTTTGTCACCGATTTGCTTGCTGGCCAATCGGGCAACGAAGAAGCGTTGTCCCGCCAGGCTTGCTTTCTCGGCTTTGATCTTGCCAGGCCGCATGTTATTACCCTGGTGGAGCTGTCTTACAGCGAAGAACTACCTGTATCCCACCAGCCAGCTCGTTCTTCGAGTGGTATCGCGCCCAGGGAAGATCGTCTTTTATTGTACGAGAGCGCCGTTCAGCAGTTACAGCAGTATATCCAGGAAGCTTACCCTGGATCGCTGGTTGACGAGCGCGATAACCTGCTCATCTGCCTGCTCTGTCAGAACGATGACTGCGAGATCGATCAACTGACCACCCGGATGGATCAGCTTATTCAGCGCGTCTGTCATGAGCGTCATCTTCACCTCTATGCTGGCATTGGCAATCCCTGTCACGCCATGAGTGACTATCAACGCGGCTATGCTGAAGCGCACGAAGCCCTGGAACTAGGGAAGCTGCTGCTGCAAGAAAACGGGTGCAGCCAATTTAACGCTCTTGGAGCGTACCGCTATATTTACCGGTTCGCCCATGCCGACATGCTCAGCGATCAATATCAGGAGCAGGTGAGCGCTATTGTTGAATACGATCAACGCAAAAAAACTAACCTGCTTGATACGCTGGAGATGTATCTTGAGTGTGGCGGTCACATCGCAAAGGCGTCCAGCCAGATCGACATTCACCGCAACACGCTGTTGCAGCGTTTGGAGCGATTGCAAAAACTCTGCACCATTGACCTGGAAGAGTTACGCCATCGCCTTCCCTTGCTGATCGCCATCAAGATCTATCGGTTGCGTGTATATAGTACTTGCCGCCAACTTTCCACATAGCTGGACGCTGCCTGGTATCCTCCTCTTTATTATTTGTGTTCGTGCATGTACATCAGGATATAGCCGGTTTCAAGGATGGACGAGATTTCGATGCCAAAGGCCCGTGTTTTCAAACGTGTGCGCGACAGCACATTGCGCACCGGCCTCATCTCTTGATCCCAGACGCCCGCTTCCTGTGCCTCTTGCAAACGTGTCCTGCAACGCGCAATCGTTGTCTCGGTAACCCTGCCGCTATTAAAGCTGGCTAACAGCACCTCGTAAGGACAATAGTAGGGGTAAGATTCCAGGAGTGGCATAAGGACACAGATTTCGCTGGTGGTGAATTGCTGCTCCATCAGCATATGAGGTCTGTCCTGCTTACAGACGAGGAGAGAGAGCGTGCCAAGCGTGGTATTTAGCGCCAACGTATACCCTGATGGCAACAAGCCCTGCAAAGAAAAGTGTAAGACCTCTTCGTTATTTTCCTGCATGTAGCTGATAGGTGGTTTCACTTTACGCAGGGAGGCTTTTTGCATACTGGTGCTCCTTGTCTTGTGATGGTGTTGTTGGTGGTAAGGAAACATCCTGGCCCAGGATCAACGTGCCCTGGAGCTGTTAAGAGATGTTTCGGTCCGGGATGGTCACGAAAGCCATCCCTTGAGCTTTGTTCGTGGTAGTGCTTCCCTCCTTCCGTCCAGGCATCCAAATTTTGGATGCCTGTTCGTCGTATCTTGTTACTCATGTCTTTCTCTTTTTGGATATACAATGATGCTCCGCCTGAGCAAAAAATATGAAAGGGCGGAGCCACGAGACAATCAGGTGAAAATCGGGACGTCGAACGAGTTACGCACCGCTAGATAAGACCCTCCCCCACAAACTTGCACGTACTGTTCCTGAAAACAGTGTATATTATATACATTACACGACGTAGAGGTAAAAATCAAGAGTTTTTTCGTCTTGAGCGTATATTCCCTAAATAATTAGAACAAAAGTACCAAATTTTGCTCTGCTCATTCTATCATAAAACATGGTAATATGGGAACACTACTTATAGCTGAGATAGCAAGGGAGGAAATATATGAATTCGCCCGGTCAACCTGCCTTTGGACAAAGGGGGCCAGCACCTGATCCATCTGATCGAACAGAGGTTGCTGGTCAATCTGATCTAGCTGATCAAGTAACGCGACTGATTGTACCGCCTAAACAACCAAAACGGCTCAATGGCTTCGCCATGCTCCTGATGGGTCTGGCGCTATTAGTGGGGATAGCTATGGGTGCTGGTGGGGTTTTACTCTATTTCCTGTCTATCTCTGGCGATAGGCAGGTGCAGCAAACACCTCCCGTTGTAGCAACTCCGGGGAGTAACGGAGGAGCGATTGTCGTGCAGGCCAGCAGCACCTATATTACTCAATTGATCAGCAAAAATATCGCTTCTTCAGGTCTGCCCGGCGACGTCAAGAATGTCCAGGTAAAACTGGTACATAATGGCCCGATGACCGTAACGGGCGATGATCAGCTAAGCTTCCTGGGGGTGAATCTCACGCGGCATTTTTCTTTACAGGTTCAACCCGTAGTCAACGCGTGCCAGTTGGAGGTGCATGTGGTGCATGCGGACCTGGAGGGGATTCCCGTGACTGGCTTTGTCTCGGCCTTCGAGGGTCAGATCAACAAACAGTTGCACGTTGATACTTCGAACTTTCCCAATGGCTTCAAATATTGTCTGACCGATGTGCGTACAGAGCCACAGGGAATCTTTGCCACCTATTCGGCGACTCCCGTCTAAATTGAGTGTTCTCATGCATAAGATTGGTGAAGGAAAGCTCAAAGTCTCCTTCACCAATCTTATGATGTTGATCAAATAGATTGCGGCAGGGGTAATATTCCCTGGAGCAGAGCGATCATAGCCCGTCGATTACCTGCTCGCAGCGCAGGTGGATGGTGACGCGCTTTTCTTTTGAAAATGTCTGTTCTACCTGCTGTCGGGCCTTTTCTTCGCCGTTGTAGCGCACTGCCAGGCGGTGGATATCGCGTTGCGCTATCTCTGGATCGTCGATCAGTTCGGCGGTCCCGGAGATCGTCAGGTAACTATAGCCGTTTTCAAAGCAGACGGATATGCGCGGGTCGCGCCGCATGTTGCGATCCTTGACGCGGCCCGCTTTGGTATTCATCACGATCATGTCGTTTTCAAATAAGTACCACATCGTGGTGAGCTGCGGTGAGCCGTCCTGGTTGATGGTTGCCAGGACCGTGAAGCGGCGTTCTTGCAAGAAATCCTTCACTTTTTGGGACAATGTGCTGGTCATACAGGAATTCCCTTTCGTATAAACTCTGTAAATTATGTGGTGTGGGCGGCTTTGTGCTCTTTCTCATAGCGCCGAAACGTCTCCAGATCGTTGATTGTGTCAATGTCGAGCGCGAAACCGATGCTGTGATAGAGAGCGAAGCCAAGCTCCCGCTGTTTTGCCTCCATACTATAGAGTTGCAAACTGCCGGGGCCGAACAAATATGGCAGCGCCAGCGGAGGTCGGGCCAGTAGAGCGTTCGTCCCGGTGCCGTCGAGCGATGGCGCGAGCACAACCTTGTATTGCCTGGATTGCTCGATCATGTTGCAGACGTCATTGACCTGTAATAATGGCAGATCGGCAGAAATCGTCAGCAGCGTCTCTGCGCCCGTGGCCATCTCTCCAAGCGCGGCGGCCTCTAGCGCCGGATTGTGCCCCTGTCGCTCCTCAAAAAGGGCTCTGGCTCCCCAGCTTTGCGCCTGTTCCAGTACCTTGCTGTCTGCACTTACCACTGATACGCATTCGAACTTTGCACTATCCAGCAACGTGGATATGACATGTTGCAACATTGTAAGTACCAGCGCAGCCCGTTCTTCCTCGTTGAGATAGGGAGCCAGGCGGCTTTTTGCCTGATGAAGCGTTTTAACCGGAATCAAAGCTCTGTATGTCATGCTATTTTGACCTTGACCTGCCTCTGCATGCCGCTTTCTTCAAAATGTTAGACCTGCGGCTTCCAATACGGAGCGGGCCAGGGCGGCTTTACTGGCACTATCGCGCATAATGGTGTTGGTGACGACGGTTGGGATGCCCAGATCTTCTATCGCGCCGACCAGTTGCGCATCCTGGTGGTCAATGACCATGACATCGAGGAAATCGCGGTAGCAGCGCGTGACTCCCACGGCTGAGACCTCCATCCCCAGGCCGCGCATCAACTTGTCTGCCGGACCTTTAATTGGCGCTCCCCCAATAATCGGGCTTACCGCCACGACCTGGCCGCTGGCCTCGTGCAGCACATCGTGTACGCCTGGAACAGCTAAAATGCTGCCGATGCTCACTATCGGGTTGCTGGGCGCGATTAGAATGGCGTCGGCGGCTTTGAGCGCGTCGAGCACTCCCGGGGCTGGTCTGGCCTCTGTTGCTCCTACAAAGCGCACATCCTGTACCTCGTCGCTACAGTGGCGTTTCACCATATATTCCTGGAAGTGCAGCAGACCGGCGGGCGTCTGGATATGAGTTGCTACAGGCTGGTCGCTCATAGGCAGAACACGTAACTGCAAGCCAAGACGTGTACGCAGATCGTCGGTGACTGCGCTGAGCGACTTACCCTGGCGCAGAAGCTGGCTGCGGTGTATATGGGTGGCGAGATCGCGGTCGCCCAGCATGAACCAATCTTCATTCCCGTAGCGGCTGAGCTGTTGCATCGTGTGATAGGTATCGTCGCGGATGCCCCAGCCCTGTGTTTCATTAACAATGCCGGCCAGCGTATACAACACGATATCGATATCAGGAGAGACATGCAACCCGTAAAATTCGCGATCATCTCCCGTATTCACAATGATGGTGATGTCTTGTTGGGGTACGACCTGTACCACTCCCTGTAAGAACCGTGCCGCGCCAACTCCTCCGGCAAGAACCACAATCATAAAAAACCTCAATCAAAATGAACAATCAGACTGCTCAGAGGGAGACGTTCGCGCCTTTTTGGATCGGCGCTCGCGTAACCCACGGTAATAAGCGCGTGCGGGATCAGCCGCGTATCCAGTCCCAGAGCATCACAAACTATTTCTGGACAGAAGAGCGGAGCGCACATCCAGCCGGTATCTAACCCCAGGTCGTAAGCCATCAGCAGCATATTCTGGATGGCCGCACCGATGCTCTGGATTGCCATCGTCGTCTCATGAGCCTGACGCTGTTCATCGGGATAGCGGTCCAGATCCTCCAGATAGAGGCAGGCGATAATAATCGCGGGTGCGCTAAGGATGCGCTGGCGCGATTTCTCCAGGCGAATAGCGACGATTGTGGCATCCTGCCCATCCATCTCAAGGTTCTCTTGCCAGGTCTGACCCATACGTTCTGCCAGTATCTGCTTTGGCTGCTGGCGTGTGAGCACGACGAAGCGCCAGGGCTGCCTGCCATGCGGCGAGGGTGCCCAGCGAGCAGCTTCAAGCATTTGTTCAAGCTGCTCCCGCTCTACCGGACGGGCCTGATATTGACGGACGCTGCGCCGGCTGTGCAACAATGTCGCCAGATTGTTTGCGCGGTCGGGTGTTGTTGCCGGTCGCGCCTCAGAATGTGCTGTCACGATGGTTTGTACCTTTTTTCATCAGCGGAACATGTCGGTCGTGCTATCGCGCAGGAGGGAGCGAATATCGCCCGTCGCCGGCTTGTAAGCATAGCCGCGAATCAGGGCGACGGGAACGCCGTCAACCTTACCCATCACCAGCTCCGCCGCAGCGGCAAGCTCGTCGGCTACGGCAATGACGCTGGCATGAAGCTCATAGCCGTACGGGTCGTATTGACCGCGATAATCGGCCAGCGCCTCCATTCCGGCAACGCCGATAGCCATATTCACCTGTCCATTGCGCCAGGGGCGACCCCATGTATCTGAAATAATAATGGCGATATCGAAATTCGCGTCCCCATCTGCCAGTTGTTGCAAACGTATACGCATCGATTGGGCCGAATGATCAGGATCAGCCGGCAGCAGCGTTAATAGCTGTTGCCCATTGACGTTCGACTCGTCCACTCCCGCGTTCGCACAAATGAAGCCGTGATAAGTCTCACTGATCAGCACGCCATGACTCATGCGCACAATGCGCTTGCTCTCACGCAGCACCACTTCGACATGGCGAGGGTCCTTATCATACTGCTGAGCGAACGCGCTGGCGAACTCGGATGGTTGCACCTCAGTGAGATCCACGACGCGCCCCTCTGCTTTAGAGACAATTTTCTGGGTAACGACGAGTATATCACCGCGTTCCAACGTCACGCGCTGGCTTTGCAGGGCCTCATAGATAATAAAACCCAGGTCGCTGCCTGGCGGGATTTCACCGATAGATGTGATGGGTATAATACGCAATTCTGTGCTCATACGCCTCCTCGTGTAGCTATTATATCGCCTGGATTGCTATACTGTAAAGCAGGGCTTCTCAAAAGTCGCTGCACGCTTTGACTCTTCGCTCCTTCGGCGCTCACAGGGAGAGGAAGGTGCTGGCTGTGGGCTGCGCCCACAGCCAGCACCTTCCTCTCGAACGACTCGCTTGCGAGCCGTTCTGTCTGAAAAGACCACTTTTGAGAAGCCCTGTACTGTAAAGAATAAAGCATTGCGTTAGAGGCTTTGTTGCGTGTAGGATAAAGGGTGAAACCTGGATATGTGCGAGATCGAGTTAGTAGGTAAAGGTCTATTAGTTTAAATTCGGGCTTTATCGCTAACAATATACTTGCTTTATCACTGACAGGATATTTTTTGGAAGGAGATGACAAGCATGATAAAATCTCTCGGACGCCTCTTGCTGGGGGCAATCTTTATTTCTGGCGGAGCAAATACCTTTATTAATCCCGACCAGCGCGCCGTAAAAGTGGCGAAGGCTGGTATTCCCCAGGCGCGAGAAGCAACGATTCTCAATGGCGCAACGATGGTTGTGGCGGGGACGGCGCTCTCTCTCGGTATAGCGCCCAAGCTCGCGGCAACAGCTTTAATAGCAACGTTGATCCCAACAACTTTTGTTGGACATCCTTTTTGGCAAGAAGAAACTCCGGCTAATCGCGCCAACCAGCAAATTCACTTCCTGAAGAATATGGCGATGCTGGGCGGACTGCTTTTTGTGCTGACCGATAAAGATAAATAGCAGAGATTAGGGTTGGCTCTAAAGGAACTGCAATGTTGAATGAATGGTGATGGTGGTAGGGGAGGTATACGGATCAGAAAAGTTTTTAGCGAAAGAGGAGGTGCGTTTGTGACTGAGCAGGAACAGAACAAGGTTGCGATGCTCGTGGTGGCGCATGCCGACGATGCCGAGTTCGATGGCGCGGGGACGGCTGCCCTGTGGGCGCGTGAGGGCTGGGAGGTGTACTTTGTGATTTGCGCCGATGGTGGCAGCGGCGGCCCTGATAGCGCGACCGACGTGGGAGCGGCGGCGCGACAGCAGATCGTGGAGACGCGTATGCAGGAGCAGCGGGCCGCCGGAAAAATTCTTGGGTTGAAGGATGTCTTTTTTCTTGGCTATCCTGACGGTCAGCTTCAGGCTTCGCTGGAGGTGAGGCGCGACCTTGTACGGCTTTTCCGTCGCTATCGTCCCAGCCGTGTAATCTGCCAGTCGCCGGATCGAGCATGGACGCCTTCCCTCAATCTCTACCGCTATCATCCCGATCACCTCACCGCCGGGCGAGCGACCCTGGAAGCTATCTATCCCGCCACGCAGAATCCGTGGGATTTTCCCGAGTTGCTCGCCGAAGGCTTAAAGCCTCACACGGTATCAGAAATCTATATTACCGTCCCGCCCGTGGTGAACCAGGCCATCGATATCACCTCGACGATGGATCTGAAGGTCGCGGCCCTGCGCGCCCATGTCAGTCAGATCGGTGATCAAGCCGACAGATTAGAGGAACTGATCCGCTCCATCGACTCTGAAGCTGGCAAGCGGCACGGTTTTACCTATGCGGAAGAGTTTCACCATGTGAAACACGGGTAGCTTGCGCAACCCGATGCCCTTGCACTTATGAGCGTTCTGTGACATACTAGACAGAGAAGACCTTCGGGGCAGGGTGAAATTCCCTACCGGCGGTATAGTGCGTATCCTATGCACAAGCCCGCGAGTCGATCCGCGGCCCTCGTCGCTGATCCGACAGATTCGGTGCAATTCCGAAGCCGACGGTACAGTCCGGATGGGAGAAGGTTTATAGAGAGACCAGGGTACGTCCGTTGCTCTATGCTGCGGGAGCGTATGTGGTATACCCTTATACCACCATCGGTCGCTGTTCATCTTCCTCACATGCCTCCCCGAGTCAGTTGCATTGGCGACTTGCTGCGTTTTTACCAGGGGTTGTCAGTATAGTGATGACCGAGGGATGTCAATGAGTGTAACAACCTCTAATTCCAGATACGCGCTATCGAGGACGCGCCAATACGCTGCTGAGCTTGACCTCAACTCAGAGCATAGACGCGACCGAAGCGCACCAGCCTCTATCGTCAAAGCAAAGAGGCAAATACTTTCACTGCTCTTAGCGACGGCGCCGGGGCTGCTGCTCCTGGCAATCTGGTATTCAGGCACGACTTTTGGGCATATCAACGCCCTGCTCTTGCCCACGCCTACGGATGTTTTTACAGCATTATCAAGCGGCATCGGCTCTGGTATGTATCTGAGTAATACCTTCGTGACCGTACAGGAGAGCGTGGGGGGCTTCCTGCTGGCTGTGATTATTGCCCTGCCGCTGGGCTATGCACTGGCCAAGTCTCGCCTGCTTGCTACCGCTATCCAGCCCTACCTGTCGGCGGGCCAGGCGATCCCGGCGATTGTGATTGCACCCGTGCTCATCATCTGGCTGGGCTATGGGCAGATGCCGACCCTGTTTCTCTGCATGCTGGTCGTCCTCTTTCCGATGGTGATCAATACTGTGCTAGGTATCGAAACCATTGATCATACCCTGGTCGATGCGGCTCGTGTTGAAGGCGCATCAGGCTGGTCGATGCTGGCTCATATCGAGTTTCCCCTTGCTCTGCCTGCCATCCTGGCAGCCATTCGTACAGGCTTTACCCTGTCGATTACAGGTGCGCTCGTGGGCGAATTTGTCAGTGGCGGCGACCAGGGATTGGGTTCGCTGGCGATGGTGGGGCTGCACCAGTATAACACGCCATTGTTGTTCGCAACGCTGATCGTGCTGGCAGTGCTGGCGACCATCTATTACAGCTCGACCTGGTTACTGGTAAAATGGGCGCAAGCTGCCTACTAGCCTCCAGTATATGAAACTAGATTCGATAGGAGAGAACACGCCGATGTCAATCCGTCAGCGCTCATCTATATTGCTGTCTCTTTTGTCTCCTCTGCTGCTACTTGCTCTGCTGCTAGCGGCATGTGGAGGGACTGCGCCGGGCAGTGGTAACGTCGCAAGCTCCTCGCCTGCTGCAAAAAACGTTTCCATCGGGCTGGGCTATATTCCTGATATCCAGTTCGCCCCGTTTTATGTTGCGCAGAGCAAAGGATACTATAAGGCTGCGGGGCTGAATGTGACCTTCAATCATGGCGTCGTCCCCGATCTGATCGGCTCAATGGTTGCCGGCAAGAGCGACTTTGTCTTTGCGGGCGGCGATGAGATGCTGGTGGCGCGCGACAAAAATGTGAAGGTAATCAGCGTGAGCACGATTTTCCAGAAATATCCCGTCAGCCTGATCGTGCCTGCCGATTCTGCCATTAAATCGCTGACCGACATAAAAGGGCATACTATCGGCGTCCCCGGCCCCTTTGGCTCGACCTATACCGGCCTGCTGGCCCTCCTCAACAAGGCAAACCTCACTCTGTCGGACGTAAAGGTGCAGTCGATTGGTTTTACGCAGGTGGCGGCGCTCATCGGGCACAAAGTTGACGCGGTCATGGGCTACGCGAATAACGAGCCGTTGCAATTGAACAAGCGCGGATTCCCGGTGCGCACCTTTGACGTGTCGAATTATCAGCCGCTTGTCTCTAATGGAATCGTGACAACGGAAGAGACCTATCATAATCAGCCGCAGATGGTACGCAGCTTCGTCCAGGCCACGCTCAAGGGATTGAAGGATGTTATCGCGGACCCATCAGGAGCGGTGGAGATTAGCAAGAGCTACGTGCAGGGCATGGATGCCGCCCAGGCTATGAGTGTGCTCCAGGCTACGATTCCGCTGTGGCAGGGCAATGGCCCTCCTGGCTATAACGATAGCGCCACCTGGGAGGCGACGGCGCAATTCCTGGCGCTGGAGAAGATGATCGCGCCGGTGAAGGATGTCACCCAGGCATATACCAACCAGACCGTTTCGTAAGTGCGGGTGTATCTTGCTAGCATGATGATGAAACCCCTGTCTCTAGCCTAGCTATGCTAGCTGGAAACAGGGGTTTCCAAAGCGACGTTTTTAAGGTAAGGCGTAAATTGCCAGATTTTTGAAGGAGATGGTGGCGCCTGGATCTGCTGCAAGCCCTAGCACACCGTTTATATATGCCCCGCTCAGAATATATCCTTGATAAACACCGTTCAGGTAGAAATTGGATCTGTCGCCCTGTACGACGATATCGATAGTAATCGTCCCTTCTACTTTTCCCTGTACTGACGAACTGAAAAGGGTATGGACGCTGCCCGTTCCGCTCTCATAAACGTTCGCCTTCCACAAGTTGGCCGCGTTGACCAGAAATGCGTATGTGCCTGGCGGTGCCGCCGCTTGATAGCGGAAAAAGACTCCGAAGTCGCTATATGATGCCGGGTTGACGATGGCCTGTACCTGGATGACGTAGTTATCTGGTATTGGCTTGCCCTGAGCCAGCGTTTTTAAGATGATGCCCGCCGCAGCACTGCCGGTATTGGTTATTTCCGTCGCGTCTGGGCCGCAGTTTACCCTGACGCCGCTTGCGCTCTCCCACTGGCCTCCCAGGGTATCGCAAGTCGCGCCTGGTAAGGTGGTCCCATAAAGCAGGGGACCTACCGTGACAAGCGCATCCGGCAGGGGAGGCGGCGTTTTTGTTGCCAGGGCAGTGCTCACCCGGGTGCCTGCTGAACTATGCGGAGCTGTTTTTGGACTACCCTGGAAATGCAGGTAGGCTGCCAATCCTCCGACGATCAGCACCATTGCCAGCAGGCCCGCTAAGAGCCTCATTCTTATCGGTTGAAGAGGTGTGCGTGGCGTTGCAGCTTGATAGGTCTGCGCTAGCTGGACGGGCATAGCTGCAATGGCTGGTGCAGGTTGTACGGGTCGTTTGGTCGCTCCAGTGACCGCGTTCTCAGCGATAGTAGCATCCGCGTGAGTGATGACGGTGGGCTGAGCGATAGGGTCGGAAGTTACCAGGCGCGGGGCGGCCTCGGTCAGAGCTGCATGCATGTCTTCTTGATATCTGATCGTTGGTATTTCTGGCGTGACGTCCTCATTGGCGAGCGTCACGGCGGCCATGCGCCCTTTGGAACCCTTTGGTAACGCGGACATCTGTTGTGTGGCATGTGCAGGGGAAACCGCGGCCCGCAGCGCGCGCGCGAGTTCGCCAGCCCCCGAGTATCGCTGCTCCGGTTTCTTCGCAATGGCCTTCATCACCACCGCTGCAACGCTATGTGGAATGCCTGGATTCAACTGGCAAAGCGAAGGAGGCTCTTCCAGTGTATGCTTGATAGCAATAGCCACAGGTGAGACTCCCATGAACGGAAGGCAGCCGCTCAGCATCTGGAAAAGCACGATGCCTAGCGAGTAGACATCGGTGCGTGGATCGACCTCGTGGCCCATTCCTTGCTCGGGCGAAAGGTACTCGGGCGTTCCGATGATGGTCCCCACGCTCGTTAAAGCTGTTTGCCCTGGATTATCCTGCTCTTGCACATCCTTGAGCACTTTGGCAAGGCCAAAATCTGCCAGCAGCACTCTGCCATCAGCATGAAAAAGGATATTGCCAGGTTTGAGGTCGCGGTGAATGATGCCCTGGGCGTGAGCGCAATCGAGGCCTGCGGCTGCCTGTTCGATAATGGGGACGGCCTCATTTAATGGTAATATCCCACGTTGCTCCATCAGTTGGCGGAGCGTTCCCCCGGTGACGTAGGGCATGACAAGATAGGCCAGGTCCTCTAGTTCGCCGTATGCATAGATCGGCATAATATTGACATGATCCAGGGCTGCGATGGCATCGGCTTCGCGCCGGAAACGTGCCAGAAATTCGGATCGAGACTTTTGCTCAAACATTGTGCCAGGCATAAGGACCTTGACGGCAACTGTGCGCCGTGGTCGTGCTTGCTGCGCCAGGTACACTACACCCATACCACCACGTCCAAGCAGACGCTCAAGTGTACATGTCCCGAGCGTTTGTCCCAGTAACTCATCTTTTTTAGTTACCACGCTCGCTCATCCTCTCCAGAAAATATAACCGTGTTATTTTAATCGTTTTTTTGTAAAGTATCAAGCAAGGGAGGTGGCTCCTTTGCTTGCGCGAGATGCCTTTTACATATTCTTTCTTTAGCATAAACTATCAGGCATCGGTTACAATGAACCTCTACCTAATAGTATGATGGTAACGCGCAAAGTGCAACCTATCTAGCCTTAATGGCTTCCTGGCGTGGTTGTGTTTGTATATTGGAAAGACGCAGGATCTTCCCTGCTTATGCGATAGCTTATCATGCCAAAAACGGGTTATTAGGTAGCCCTCCCGCTTATTGAGGAGTGTAGAAATGGAAACGCCTGAGAAAGCATAATGTTTTCTCAGGCGCAGTTTTTGTGCGCTCCAGTCAGGCTTTATGCGTCGGTGTGGTTGCAATGTTCCGCGGGTGGTGGTACGTCGAGCGCGGGATTGCCGACGAAGAAGTTGAGCGGCTTCAAGGAAAAGCCGACCATCTCCACCGGCATCACCGGCCAGTCTTCCGAGCGCGGCACATGAGTCGAGCCGAAGGTATACCAGGTGACAACGTTTGTATTCACCAGCGACCGATTCTGTTGAACGTATGCTGGCAGACCGTCCCCTCCTTTGCGCTGATTTGGATAGTCGCCGCCTGCAAACCGCTCTCTCGGATCGTACTGCGTTCCCCACAGGTGGGAACGTACAAACCCTCCGCGCTCCCATTGCGGAGTGCCTTCGTGAAAGAGGGGGAATATGTTTGAGCCAGGCACCAGTTTGTAGGCAACGGGCTGACCGAGAGCGTTGCGCACGTTCGGATTGATGACTTTCCAGTAGCGTGAGGTTCTGGGTTCGATGGTACGCTGCGCTTCATGCTCTGTGGCAAGCAGAGTCTCGCGGGCAATCCAGGCGTTGCCGCGCGGATTCTCCGGCCCCAGAGGCAATGGCTCACAGTTGACCTCAACAAGCGAGTTTTGCAACCCATCAAGCATCCAGTCGAGTCTGACATTAAAGTAATGCTGGTGGTTAGGTCCGTAGAGGCCGGGAGCGACCAGCGTGCCTGAAACTGGCTGCTCGCCGGACGCGATGGCTGCCGGCGCAATGATGCCGGTTAGTTTAACCTCGAACTGGATAGAGCCGTCTTGATACAGATACCAGTAAAATCCATATTCGTAGTTGCCCACGGTGGCAATCATGGAGATTACCAGGCGACGGGACCGGCGCACCTCGGCCCTCGTTGAGCCGTCGGGGTTGTACTCAAGGTGCTTCCAGAGGAGGCCATAGTCCTCTTCGTGCATGCAGATGGCGTTTTTGATCAGGATTGGCTGCCCCTCGGCATCGTTTACCCAGGCGTCGAAATAATGGATAACCCCCAGGCAGTCGCAGCCCAGTTCGAGGCTGTTGGCCAGGACGCCGATGCCGACCTCTCCGGTATCAAGGACATTTTTAAAGTTGTGCGTCGGAGTGGCGTCCCCGTACGGCACATACATCTCATCAAGCGAGGCGCGGTAGAGCAGGGGACGCCACCTCTCCTGATCGAAATACTCTAATAGATGCAGCACCAGCCCCTCGCGCGGCGTGAAGCCGACGAGAAAGCGCCACTTCTGCCAGCTTACCCGATTGCCATCCACCTGAAAGCTTACCCCTTCCGGCTGTGTGATTGCGAGCGGCTTGAGATCGGTGCGCAGACCCTTTGGAAAATGGGGGACGTTCGCGGGATCGCTAATACTGGCGACTGTGTAGTTTCCCGAACGCTCGGGAATGGGGACGATGCCAAAATCATCGACCCTGACCGTCATGCTATCCAGCTCGACGGTAACCTTGATGCCTTCGAGGGGACGCGCATAATAATTATCCTCCGGCCCCTGGCTGAGGGTGGCTTGCAGGCAAATGAAGCGTCCTTGCTCCGGGTCGTCTCCTGGCCCCCAATGTCCGGTAGTCCAGGGGAAGAGGGCAATTGTGCTGATATCGGCGATGCCTCGCCTGGCGATTGCCTGTTGAAAGGCGGGATCAGCGTATGCCGCCTCCATTGCTCCAAAAACCTCTGGATACGTCAGCGCGGGCTGAATATCGCTCCGCTCGTTCCAGGAAGTGACGGCCCCCTTACCCAGCGAAACCTGTGCCTCCACTGTTAGCCTGCGCTCGTGGTCACGAATGACGACGTCCACAGTTCTCGTAATCTGCTGGCCCTCAAAGCCGGATAAGACAGATTCCTTCGCAGGTTCATGCAGGCTGTAGGCCATGATGCGCATGCGCGGCGTAATTTTGCCGGATGAACTGAGGAGCGACGTTGTACGTTTGATCTCGTCTTCAGAAAGCGGGGCGAGCGGATGTCGGACAACCTGCGATGAAGTGCTCTTATCAATTGCCATACTCTTTTAAACCCCTTTCTCTCAGAAAGCCGACAGTACTGCTGGGCTTAGTGATCTGTTTAAACAAGTTCTTTTTCTACACTATCCGCTGCAAAAAGGGTGTCTCCTTGCTGAAGAACCTGGGGAGCGCGCCAATTGAGGAGCGCAACGATAATAATGCCCAGCACGAGCCAGGCGCCATCAAGAGGACCAACCAGGATAAATGGTGCGGGCGGTAGTGGCACGAATTGGAAGTACAGGACGATTGCCAGGAGGATGAAAGGGATCGCGGGAAGGATCAGGTGGCGTAGCACGGTAAACTCGCTGCGATGCTCTTTCAAGTAAAAGAACGGTACCGCTAAACAGGTTGCCATGTAGACTAGCAGTATCGGGACGGTTAAGAGGGAGCCGAGGAAGGCAAAGCCCAGGGTGGGGCCGTAGATGAGGCCGGCCACGAGCGTGAGGATAGTACCTACAATAAGCGCCAGGATGATGGCTCGGCCAGGGGTGTGATAGCGATTCGTGTGCCCTAGCAGGCTGGGAAACGCTCTAATGCGTCCCATCGCGTAGAGTTGGCGTGCTACTGCGTTGATGCCGGCGTTGGCGTTGGCGAGCGCACTATTGAGAATGGCGAGAATGGCGATGAACGCGGCTGGTCCCCAAGCTTTCGCCGCCAGCGTGCCCCAGGGATTCTGGTCGTTGGGGTATGCTGTGATTTTGGCGAAGCCCCAGCCGACAACGCCGGCATAGCTGCAAAAGACGTAGAAAATGCCGATGCAGAGCGTCGCCAGCAGGATGGCGCGGGGCACGATGCGCCTGGGGTTGCGCGATTCCTCTCCCAGGGTCGCTGAAGACTCGAAGCCGCTAAAAGCCAGGAACGCGAAAAGCATACCAAATAGCACCCCCTGCCATCCACCGAGGCCCGATTGCAGACTGGAGGCCGGGTTAAAGGTGGCAAGGGTATTGCCGCTGCCTGCCTGGATAATTAACCAGAGGGAGAGCACGACAAAAATGCTGATCTCAATCGCTCCTAGCACTACGCCTGCATCCGCTGAGATTTTGATGCCGAAGTAGGTCAGGAGGAAAGAGACTACTGCAAAGATGAGGGCGTAAACGATCCAGCCATTGGGGCCAAACGAAATATGGAAGGTGCCGGAAAGAAATGCATCAGTGACCGAGCCCAGCACCAGCAGGGTCAGGGGTAGGAGCAGGATATAGGTCAGCGTAAAAAGCCATCCCACAA
>Ga0070741_10003299_pt1 | contig 40470 bp, 55 predicted proteins | sample Coa_R1_4_FD_66440 | JGI IMG/M metagenome (GOLD analysis project Ga0070741, IMG submission 66440) | Surface soil microbial communities from Centralia Pennsylvania, which are recovering from an underground coalmine fire - Coalmine... | ecosystem: Environmental > Terrestrial > Soil > Unclassified ...
CGTCTACGCGAGTGGCTGCACTGCCCTGACGGAGCTGAAGGCTGATGCTGCTGAGTACGTCTACGCGAGTGGCTGCACTGCCCTGACGGAGCTGAAGGCTGATGCTGCCAAGACCGTCGACGCGAGTGGCTGCACTGCCCTGACGGAGCTGAAGGCTGATGCTGCTGACCGGCTTGCACTGTTGGAGAACGGCCACGAACTAATTACAGACTTGCGCCCATGGCGAAAAGAGATGGCAGAGGCCGAAGAAATTTTTCGTGCTGCCGATCCTCAAATCGGTGACTGGTGCACCTGGATTCACCACGAAATACAATTTGAGCGCCTATCTGAACCGTGGCAGAACCGCTTTAAGTACATTGCCACAGAAAAGCCCGAGAACGAGCGGGCATGGAGGTTCCGGCTTATCAGGCCAACTTCCCAAAAAACTGTTATGCAGGCCATCAATTCTGCCGGAAAAGCGGAGGTGCAGTGATGGCCAAAGCGAACAGCAAAGCTCTTCCGATGGTCGCTCCGGCTTCCGATCTGGTGCTGCAGGACAGCGCCGATCCTGCAGCACTCATGGAAGTCAATCAGTCTCAGGCTATGACCCGCGCACAGCAGGAGGTTCAGGGCGCAATCCTTCTGGCGAAGAAATTCCCGCGCAATGAGGACCAGGCGTTCCTGAAACTGCAGAAGTCATGCCAGCGGTCATCGTTCGCCGAGGAAACCAGCTACCGCTTCCCGCGTGGCCGTCGGCAGAATCCGGAGACCGGAGAGTGGGAGAACAACTACGTGGAAGGTCCGAGTGTGGACCTTGCGCGTGAAGCTGCCCGCTGCTGGGGCAATGTGCGCTATGGCTTCGATGTCATCTCGGAAACGAAGGTGGAGCGTCACATTCGGGCTTACGCCTGGGACGTGGAGGCGAATACCTGGGTCACTCAGGACGCATTCTTCAAAAAGCTCATCCAGCGCAAAGTCAAGGTCAATGGTATTGACGAAACGCGCTGGGTAGAGCCTGACGAGCGCGATCTGCTGGAACTCACAAACCGGCATGCTGCGAAGGCCGTGCGTAACTGCATCCTGCAGATTCTCCCCAAGGACTATATCGAAGACGCGCTCCGCACTGCTGGCGAAACGAAGCGTAACCGCGACAAGTCCGATCCCGAAGGAGCGCGTAAGCAGATTGTTCTCGCTTTCGGGCAGCTCAACATCACGCCGGAGATGTTGGAGAAATACCTGAACCATCCAGTGGCTCAGTGCTCTCCTGCCGAACTCGACAACCTGCGCGGCATCTGGAAATCGATCAAAGACGGCAATTCCACTTGGTTTGAATACACCAGTAAAGCCGAAGACGAGTCTCAGGAAGTGCCTCCGGAAATGGAGCGCATCAACGAACTGTTTGGCCTTTTGGGGTGGACAGAAGCGAAGCGCACGAAGTTCATGGCGCAGTACAAAGGTCGCGCTGCTGAAGCGCTGGCTTTCCTTGAAGCCGAAATGGACAAAGAGGATGGAGGTGCGCAGCAATGAGCACATCGCCTTCGGCTCAACTATCGTCCCTCGTTCAGATTCAGCCACTCTCACAATCGCGCTTTGAAAAGATGGCCTGCCCGCACAGCTATGTGTATCAGGAAGTCTACGGAGAAGAGCAACCCGACAATCCATATTCCCGCCTGGGGACTGAGGTGCATGGCATTCTCGCTGCTTACATCGATCACTGCGTAAACACAAAGAAGCCCAGCGACTGGGCCGAGCTTGATCGGTTGATGCGTGGTTGCAGTGAAGGAGCCGCAGAAATCCTCAACGGTTTCCGCGAGAGCTTCACCATCAACCCGAAGCAGGTCGTAGCCACTGAATGGCATCTGCAATTCGATGAACAGTTGAAACCGATCCTGCCACATGAAAACCGGGTGGCGATGCTTGAAGGAACGTTCGATGTAGCCCAGCGCGAAGGCGAACGCCTGGGCCGCATTCTCGACTTCAAAAATTACTTCCGCATCGTTGAGCCGGACACGTTCCAGTCGAAGCTGTACCCGCTGCTATGGATGTTGCTCGACTCGACGCTGGAGGCCGTTGACTTCACTCTGGTCTTCACCCGTTACGGCGCCGTGCGCTCTGTCGGTTACACCCGCGCAGATATCGGCAGGCTGCGCACCCTGGTCATGCGTGAGCGTGAGCGCCAGGTGGATATGCACACGCACCCGGAGAAGTACGAAGGCAATACCTTACCAGGCAAGCACTGCATCTACTGCCCGCTGCTCCGCGCGAGACGTTGTCCGCTGGAAGGCCGCAACCCTTACGAGATGAGCGCTACAGACCGCCTGCTGTGGCATGCCTATCTGAAGCAGGCCATCAAAGCGAACCTTGAAATCCTACGCGACTATGCCAGCCGTGGCCCAATCACGGCAGAAGACGCAAACGGTAAGCGCATCATCGCCGGCGAAGTCATCAAGGAGCGCCGCAGTTATCCCCTGGTCGCTACGCTCGAAGCGCTGGAGGACTGGAACCATGCCGAAGGCGAGGACCTGACTCCGAAGCTGAATGTTTCATCCACGCCGTTCAAGGGTTACCTGAGCGCAAAGAAGCGCGCTGTTCTCGATCAGCGCATGCAGGACATCGCAAATGTCCGCACTTACACCGAGTTTTCCGTACTGATTACTTCTGACAACGAAGAGGGAGAAGAGTAAATGGCAACAACTGCCACGGTCACATCGGCAACACGTTCGCAGGCCGTAGATAACCGCATCGGCACTATCACGTTCTGGCACAAGGCAAAGAGCTTCGGCACGGTCACAGTGGATACCACGCCACCTCAGCAATTCTTTGCACACGCCACAAACTTCCCGGCGGAACAGAGACCTTTCATCGCCCAGGGAAAAACGGTGCAATTCTCTTCCCGCGGGGGACAAGAGATCGGAGAAGGAAAGAAGCCGCGAGTCTCAAAAGCAAAGCTCCTGAAGGACTGAACTATGACACCGGAAGAGCATCTTCTGTTACGCGATCTTGTCCGCGAAAGCTGCAGGCCCTCCCCGTACTGGCATTCACTGCCGGCGTATCGGGATAGGGATGTGGTAGAGCGCGACATTGAGTGGTTGAAGCAAAGGGAATATTCACAGAGCGGCGTAAGGCCGCATTAGGAAGGGCTGGTCAAGAGGATGGGTGGTTTTACGAAACTGTTCTCCACCATAACCACCTCTACCGTTTGGATGGAGCCGGACCAGACGCGAATTGTTTGGGTGGCGATGATGGCAATGTGCGACCAGTACGGAAGGGTGATGGCCTCAATCCCTGGACTTGCTCACATCGCCAGAGTTCCAGTCGAGGCAACACGAGAGGCAATAGATCGCTTTATGGCACCTGATCCCGATAGTCGGACGCCGGACTTTGACGGGAGACGCATAGAGAAGATCGAAGGCGGATGGCGGCTGCTCAATTATGAGCGTTACCGCGAAGCGCGAAGCGCAGATGAACGACGCGAATACCTCAGAAACAAAAAGCGGGAAGAGAGGGACCGCAAGCGTCAACAAAAACGTCAACAGGTGTCAACAGATGTCGCGCAAGGTCAACATAGTCAACCGCGGTCAACCAAAGCAGAAGCAGAAGCAGAAGCAGAGTTAACAGAAGACTCACTACGTTCGTCTTCTTCCTCCGAGCTGCGCGATGCGCACTCGGAGCCGGAAAATCCGCCAAAGCTCAAGGGCACATTGCCGTTGAACGATGGCACAGACTTCCCCATCACCGACGACCAGGTGAGCGAGTGGAAGGCGCTGTATCCAGCCGTTGACGTAATGCAGCAGCTGCGCCACATGAAGGGCTGGCTTTCCGCGCATCAATCGCGGAGAAAAACACGCAAGGGGATTTTGAAGTTCATTCACAGTTGGCTCTCACGGGAGCAGGACAAGGGGAGGAATGTACCCGATGCAGCAACTCAGCGTAGTAGCGGCGCAAGCCAGCGGGTCAGCGCTAATCAGGAGGCCATCCGAAGAGCGGCTGAACGACGCGGAATTTTCGATATTGACGAAGCTCACGACGCAGATGGTCACAGCGTATCCGCACCAGGAATTGGGGGATTCGCTGGAGATGTTTCTGCGGGGTTTCGAGATTCTGACGGTTCGCCATGGCCTACCGCGCGTAAAGGAAGCGCTGCAGGAACTGCTGGTCACACCGGGCCGGAAATTCTTTCCCCATCCATCCGAACTCGCTGAGGTTTTGACAGACATGCAGACGAAAGAACGGCAGCAGTTTTTACGCGATCATCCATTCACGCCATGCGGTCAGTGCGAAGACGGCATGGTGTTCGTAGACGCAGAAGGCAAGCCCTGGGACTGGCGGAAAGGCGGCTACCGCGCAGCGAAAGAGTGCGACTGCAAGGTGGCATGGCGCAACCAGACAAAAGCATTCACAGGGAACGATGGAAAGGCAAAGGCGGCAGGGGAATGAGGAAGAAGATTTTTGCTGCGGACTTGTTCTGCGGCGCGGGTGGAACTTCGCAGGGCCTTTTGATGGCCGCTAATGAGTTGCGGGCAGACCTGGAACTTATCGCCATCAATCACTGGAACGTCGCAATCGACACGCATTCGGTAAACCATCCCTACGCAAAGCACCTATGCACTGGGCTGGATGAAATCGGCGACCCGCGCAAGCTCGTTCCCGGTGGGCGCCTGAACCTGCTTTGTGGTTCTCCCGAATGCACCCATCATTCCGTCGCCCGCGGCGGCAAGCCGATGAGCGACCAGTCCCGTTCGTCCGCGTGGCACATTCTGCGCTTCGCAGAGGCCCTTTACATCGACAATCTCCTCATCGAAAACGTGCCGGAGTTCCTGTCATGGGGACCGCTGGGCGTGAATGGCAGGCCGTTGAAATCGAAGCGTGGCCAGCTTTTTGAACAGTTCATCGCTTCGCTTCGTGCTCTCGGATACAGCGTGGAGTGGCGTGTTCTCAACTGCGCCGATTATGGCGACCCGACGACCAGGAGACGGTTATTTATCATTGCCCGACGCGGGAACAAGGCAATTCGCTGGCCTGATCCGACGCATGTTCCTGCAACCCAGCTTTCGCAGGACGGGCTATTTGCAGATGAACGCAAGCCGTGGCGTTCAGCCCGCGAGATCATAGACTGGTCGATTCCGTCAAAGAGCATATTCGACAGAAAGAAGCCCCTTGCGGATAAGACGCTGGCCCGCATTCAAGCAGGGCTGAAGAAGTTCTGCGGCCTGGATGTTGACCTGAAACGTTGCTTCACTGAGGACCTGCGACCGTTTCTTGTCGTCTTTCGCAATCATCAAGACGCGCAATCGATCGATGAACCAGTTCCAACGCTCACAACAATAGGCGCGAATGTGGGACTTGTCGAGCCTTTCATCATCGGGGCAGGCGGTCCTACCCGTCATGGAAAACCGCGTGGACTGAATGAGCCGATGCGAGTGGTGCTTACTCGCAACCACTCGCACCTGGTGCAGCCGTTTGTCATGCAGACCGACCAGACCGGCAGCAATGGAAGCTGCGTCAAGTCTGCTGATTCTCCCCTAATCACCCTTGTCACTAAGGAAAATACGGCGGTAGTCGAACCGTTTATCGTTCCGCAGGGGCGATGGAATGAAGCGCGCCCGGTAGACAGACCCATCGACTCCATCACGACGACGAGCCGCGGCGTCGGCCTAATAGAACCATTTCTCACGCATTTTCGTGGCGATCACGCAGGTAGGAGCGACGGGGAAAAGCGCAGCAGTTCTCTGAATAGTCCGCTACCGACACAGGACACCAGCAATCGCTTTGGGCTGGCAGAACCATTTGTCGTCACCGTGAACCACGGCGAAGGGAGTTCGCCACGCTCTGCGCGCAGCGTGGACGAACCCATGCCGACAGCGACACAGAAGATCGGTGAAGGATTATGCCAGCCGTTCATCATTGCCTACTACGGCACAGATCAATTTGCATCGCCCGATGAGCCGCTGCAAACGATCACCACGAAAGATCGTTTCGGATTGATCGAAGCCGAGATTACACACTATCGCCTTGACATCCGCTTCCGCATGCTTCAGCCGCGTGAGCTGGCGCGGGCACAGGGCTTCCCCGATGAGTATATTTTCACCGGCAATCGGGAAGCTGTTGTAAAGCAAATTGGCAACGCCGTTCCGCCGAATACAGCCAAAGCGCTCATCAGCGAGGTTCTGGCATGATCTCTCAGTCCCAATTCATGCAGCGCACAGGCGTTTTGTACGACAGCATGTGCAAGCGCTTCAGGGCAAAGCATTGGAAGAGCGGCAAGCGCGCTGGTTCCGTGCGCGATCCGGGCCGCGAAGTGCCGTTCACGAAAGAGCAGTTCCGCTCATGGGCAATGCAGGAAGTCGGCTACCAGGCGAAGCCGTGCCCATACTGCTCTCGCCCCATCGACGTGCTGAATATGAGTCCAGACCACCGCATTCCAGTCAGCCGCGGCGGTTCTCTGGCGCTGTCGAACCTTGATGCCATCTGCGCAGACTGCAATCGCTTAAAGGGCGCGCTCACCGGCAAAGAGTTCGGTGCATTCCTTGACGGCATGCGCACCTTCCCCGTAGATGCCCAGCGCGACATCTTCAAGCGGATGCGCGCCGGGGCTATGGGTTTACGCAACAGGTTTTTTGACCGCAAATCGAAATCCCCACAACCACAACTTCAACCCCAACAAACCGAGTTCTTCTAAGGAGATTCACTATGGATCAATCATTCTTTCCGCAAACCGTCCGCCGTGAGCTGAAGCTGCGCAGCGCCACTTCTCTCGTAGGCAAAAACGAAGAACGCCGCATCAAGTTTGCGCTTACCATGCCACTGACCGGCGGCTCACTCGTCGGCATGCCCGGATGGCTCGGCGAAGCCCACGATGCCGTAGCCAAGTCCATCAACACCGCTACCGTCGACGTGAGTTTCAAGGGCATGAACATTGAAGTCTTCGCTACTGACCAGAGCGAACGCCAGCTCATCATGCACAACTGCCAGTTGATGAAGTTTGCCGTCATGCGCTCCGGCGAAAGCGAAAATCCCGACGTAGACCTGGTGTTCAATGCCTACGCGCCATTTTCGACAGAAGCATGGAAGTGGGCAGGCGACATCAGCGGATATCACTTCTTCGCCCGGTTCGAGCAGACGCAGACCAGTCTTGACGACGCCGCAGAGGATGATGCCGAGGAAGAGGATGAGGACGATTCGCAGATGTCCCTGCAGGGTCCGGACAGCGAGTTCGAGGAAGAACGCCGCGAAGCCCTGAAGCCTGAGCACGATGCCGAGTTTGCCAGTGCGAAGGACAAAGCTGCAGCACGTCGTCCGCGCGGATTCAATAAGCCAACGAACGCCAGCGTTCAGTAAGGAAGACGATGAAGGTCTCAGTGATTGCCGGATCGTGCGAGATGTACGTGTACGGCTTGGACATGCGGTGCCCGCTCTGCAAAACGCTGGTGCGGAGCGGGGAGCGCCATAGTTGCAAGCCTTTCAACATCAACCTGCCTGCCGAAAAGAAACGGAGGAAGCGGAATGCCCTTCCCAAAAACAGCAGATGAGATGAAGTCGCAAGGATATGTATTCGACAATGATGCAGTTTGTCGTGGATGTGGTGAAGACATCGAATGGTGGCAAACTCCGCGCGGAAAGAAGATTCCTATGAATCCGATGCCGCGCGGATCGTCGGAAGCAGTAGCGCATTGGAGCACCTGTTCTGATGCGCCGCTGTTTAGGAAGGAGGCAAAAGCGTGACACCACGCTACTGCACCATCTGCCGCAACGAGATCACGGACGAGCATCGGCTGCGCCGGAATAGCCCGTACTGTTCCGACGAGTGCAGGCGGACCGCCAAGAACGAAAAACGCGATCACCGCGCCGGGGAGAAATGTCGCTTATGCGGGCGCAAGTTTCGGCGCAAAGCGGATACCGCCATACCAAGCGCACAAATGGAAACTAGCGCTGTTGTGACGGTCGCACAACCTAACCAAATATGAGGGGAGAGTGGAGAAAATGGAACACTGCGAACGCGGGCACAATCACATGCTCGATTTGTCGGGCCTTAACAAGCAGGAACGCAACGCCGTCATCGTCCTTGTCATGGGCATACTGAAGGGCGATCTGATGCTGAAGCAGAGGAATGAATTTGCTGAATGCCTGGACAAGCTGGAGAAACGGAAGCGGGAACTGGAAGAAGAGAATGTCGTCCTGAAGAGATTGCTGCGGGAAGGAATCCACTTGCCCGATGCAGACCGGCTTGCCGGCGTACTCGATTTCGTGTCAGGAAAACTGGAAAATGGCGGCTGACTATCTCGCGGCGAGTGCCGCAATCGCCTTTTTCATTTGGATGCTGGTGATGCCGCACTACTGTCACAAGGCATCGGTGCAGCTAAGGAACGAGATGACAAAACAGGACGCAGACGTTGAAGCCCTATAAAGACCAGTTCCTGGAATGGGAGCGGAGAACATTGCTGGAAGCACTGAAAGAGGCGGATGGCAACCAGTGCCGCGCAGCCCGGAGCCTCGGCATTCACCGAAACACCTTTGCCCGCAGGCTAATGAACCAGGGCATAACTGATGCCGAGATCAACGCCACGAAGATCATCCGAAAGAAGAAATGGCGGGTGGGAGATTTCCTGGCATCCGCTCAAGGAGGTGCAAGGTGAGTGCAAAATATACGCCGGGTCCGTGGAAGAAATCAGGCCCATGCAGAATTCAAACCGCTGCATGACATTTAACCCCAAAGCTGGGCTTCAGCTTCACGTCGCTTGAGCAATCCTTCGGATACGGCTCCGGCGATGTGATCCCACTTTAGAAACTCAGCTTTTGCTGCCTGATAGTTTCCTTTATTCAGCACTCTTAGCAGCGTCGAATGCTTGAGCGCTTCAAGCCCGAGGTTAAAAGCGAAATCGACCAGGGCATCGAATTGGACCTGCGTGAGCGGAACCTTGACGAGATGATTTACCCATAACTGTGCGCTCTGCACGTCTCTGTGCAGCAGATCCTCTGCCTGCGCCTCTGTGATCGTCGCGCCTTCATGCACATCATGTCCCGTATGGCCGTAGCCGATAGTCCAGACTCCGCCCTGGTCCTGATAAGCGGTCAGACGAAGACCTTCCGATTTCTTAATGAGGTTGAGTCCAGTTTCCGAAATCTCCATCTATCACCTCACTGCATAATGTAAGTAGCGGTGAACCATACATTGCCGGACGTGCCTGTGCATCCCACTCCCGCCGTCTGGATGCCAGCCTGCAAACTGTCTCCAGCGGCAGCGGTGCCCGTCGCATTTGAGGAAAAAGTAAAGGCTCCGTTCGTCATGGTCAGGGTTGCGACCCAAGTAGAAGATGTCGCATCAAAGACACCCAGCACTGGATATGTCGTGCATCCAGTCACCGCAGTGGACACGCTGGCATTGAGTCGCGTGAATTGTATGGGCGCAGTCGGCGTCCAGAACGTGCCATTTCTGCCCGTGCTGGCATAGGTGACAGAACCCGATGGCGCCCAGGTCATCGTCGGCGCGTTACTCATCTTCACGCCATTGATGGTGATGCCCTGCGGGAAAGAGTTCGGGCCGTAATAGGGCACATTCTGGAAGGCCGCGCAGACCAGCGCGACCGGACACAGCAATAGAAAGATGGCTGCTTTACGCCACATAGAAATTCTCCTTTTTAACGTGCGTACCAGTTGTTATCTGTGCCGCAGGTCAAGGCAATCGATCCTGCGGCGGACATGGTGTAGGGAGCAATATTCGTCCCGTTCTGGAAGATTTGCTGGCTGCTGGATGTCTGTATTGTGACATTGCTACCGGATGTGTTCGTGCGGTAAATCGTCAGTTCCTGCCCGGTGTTCGGCAATCCATCCACCATGACGAGGCCGCACTGCGGAAGCGTCAGCATAATAGCTCCGCTGGCAGCATTGGCCATCACGCTTTGGTTGTCTTCCGTCAGCGCAGTGCTTGCCGTCACTGAGACGACATTGGTTTCCAAGCCCTGCATCTTGACACTCCCCGACGCGCGCACAGCAAAGTTGGAATACTGTGCAGTAAAGCCGGAAAAGAAAACATCCCCTTTCCCGCCCGAGAAGTTCTGCACCTCGATTCCGCCCTCGACAGCCGATGTATCCAGCGGAGTGACAAAGATTTTCGGAGTCACAGCCTGAAGCGCGGAAGCGTTATTGCCCTGTACGTCGAAAGCCGTCTGCCGCGCATTGAATCGCTGCTGATAGTAATCTCCGCATCCGGAAAGATTCGATACGCTGCTGAGTGTCGGCGCGGTGCCGTCCGTAAGAAAATAGCTTATCCACACGCCCGATGCGCCCGCCGGAGAAGATGGTGCTCCGGCCTGAGACGTGTTCATATTGATGCATCCGATATTATTGATGACCAGATTGCTCGTGAAGGTGTTTTGTATCCAGGCAAGATTTGCATTGGGGAAACTGGTATCGTCAGGCCACTCCAGATAGCCGCTCGTAATCACCACGCCATTGGCGCTTAGGTCGAAAGCGGCCAATGCGGGCGAGTCCAGATAGCTGTCAAGGTAAGTGTTTCCCGAGCCGCCAGTATCGATCACAACATAATCGCTGGCATAGCTGGCGTCGGATGCGCCGGAGTTCGATTCATGATTATTGCATGGCGGAGTCGTGCAGGTGTAGGGAAAACCGAACCCATGCAGGCGCATCGTATGGATGCCGGTTCCCTGATTGTAGATGGCTGCGCTCTGTGCATTCCGCACGTAAAGCGTATCGATGTTGCTGTCAATCGCCGTGGGCTGTAACTGAATGCCGTAATTTGGTCGGCTGGCCGGGGTGAATGAGCTGGCACTGTAGCTCACCGTCACATTGCGCATGTCAAAGAACGACCGATGGCTTCCGGAGGCTTCGCCCAGCAGAATTCCGGTATCCGTCGTATCGTTGACCATCACATCATCGATTGATAGCCCGCGGAAATACTGAAGCTCGAACGCATGGGTGATGTATTTGTTCCCCAGGATATTCAGATCGCGGAAGGTGCATCCCTGCGCCTGGTTCGTATTGCCGAGAAAGAACAGGTCTCCGCCCACGCTGGCGTTGACGTTGATCGTCGTGGCCGGGACCGCATTGTTGGCTGTCTGCGTCGGCGCCGAAGTCCCCAGAACGCTCACACATGCTCCATTCGTCGGCTCGGTCAATGTAGAAGACACGTTGTAGTTGCCCACGCCGAGTTGCACCACCTGGTTTGTTCCTGTGGCGTTGGCGGCAGATACCGCAGCATTCCAGGCCGCAGTCAACGTGGGATAGAGATATCCATCCACATAGAAAGAGCCTGCGAATTTGGCCTGCTGCGCTGCTGCGCCAAGTGCCACGCAGAGCATCGCTAAGCTAGTAAAAATAGAACGCAACAAGGCTGCTCCCCGGTGAAGGCGGTACTGGAGTCGTGACGACAGAACCAGCGACACTCACCGTCTGTTGGATACCGTTGACGAAAAACAGAAGGCTGGACGCCGGACTGGGTGTAAAGCTGAGCGTGAAAGTCGTGTTCGTGCCGTTGATTGCGCCGACAATCGTTCCGGCGGCGCTGGTGTCCACCTGGACGCGCGGTGTTGTGCCGATGGAAGCCACCTGCTGATCTACCAGTCCGATCTCACCGATCTGCGGATGCACGTAGACGACGGTGTAGGTTGCCGCCGCAAGGTAAGCAACCGTATGTCCGAACCCGTCAGCGATTTGCGGGTTAGCCGCTGGCGTTCCCGCCGCATCCGAATAGACGCTGACCAGAGGCGAAGGTGGATTGGTGCTCACGTTGGCCGGCTGTGAGCAGTAGTAGACCAGCGCTCCGGAAAGCGCCTGCCCCATCGCGTTCTGTATCCAGTCGTCTCTTCGATAGAAGGCCATTTAGAGCGTTCCTTTCCCCGCACAAAAAGGGCAGCGGATTTGCTGCCCTTCATCGCCCGTGCCGCGCCCGCTGCCATCGCATAACGAGCACACCCGTTTTTGGAATAACTTCCGCAGTCGCTTCAGCATGGATTTACGCCAGCAATTTCGCTGCGATAGTTCCCGTGCCGCTCAGCCCCGAAACGAGGAAGCGCAGGAACCGGGCAGTGGTCAGTGTGAACTGCGCCTGCGATTGCGTGACCGCGCCGCCGCTCACCGTCGCTACCGTGCCGACCGTCGAATATTGCAAGTCCTGGTCAGTCTCCGAGATTTGCAGAGAAACCGTGCAGGCCGTGGGGATGGTCGGAAAAAGAACCTGCGCCTGATAGGTCCGCGCGCCGTCCGTCTTCGAGTCATTGAACGGGCTGGCCGCAGGAATGCTTGCGCCGTTGGCAATCGTCTCGCCTATTTCTGGCTGCGGAATGATTGCCAGCCCCGAATCTGCGGTGGTGCTCAGATTTGAACCGGTCAGCGCAAACGAAATGGTTCCTTGTCCGGTGGTCGCATTGATCGACACGGCGGTAATCGCGGCATTCGTCACGTTGAATTCGCCGCTTCCGCTCTGCGTCCCCCGAATGCTGATGAGCGAACCGACTGCGGGAATGTTGCCCTCGATCACCGTTCCGGTGACAGTAGCAACGTTCGTGGCCAGAGCCACATCTGCGATCTGGAACCGGGTAGGAGCTACGTCTGCCGGCCGGTTGCCCAGCAGGTAAGTAGGCCACTGAGCTACCAGAAGCTTCGGCGGCGTCTTGAAAGGGCTGTCGTCGTAAAGAGGCATGTTTTCTCCAATCCAATAGAAAAGGCCGCAGTGAGCGGCCTTCGTGACTAAAGTAATTTCTACGTGCAAATGATGTGCGTGTTACACTGAAGGCCCCAGTAAGGAGATACTTCATGCAACGCTGGTTAGCTGTGGTGTTGCTGTTTTGCTGTACTGCCTACGCCTCGCATCCCGTCCATGTGCGCAGCACTGTGACGAAGCATGGCACTTACCGTCAATCCCACTATCGCACTTCTCCGGACCACACCCAGCGCAATAACTGGTCCGCTAAGGGAAATACCAATCCCTACACCGAAAAGCCCGGGCATGCGAAGGTGAAGCGATGATGAGCTGGATTCGAGATATCCTTCATGTCCTCAATGAAGGTTCAGGATTTTTTCTTTTAATAATCGCTATCTATGCTTCACGCTGTGCTGAAGAAACGAGAAAGACAAGGCTTGAAATTGAATGCCTTCATGAAGACGCCGACCGCAGGTATCATTTTCATGACGAAAAAGCTATGGAAGACGAAATCGCTATGAATGAACACATCTCAGAACTTCTGGAAAAGAGGTCATGAGCGATGAGCAAACTTTCTATCGATATTGCCGTAGGAATTTGTTTGGCAGCCGCGTTTATCGCTATCAGCGGCGCGATTTTTCAAGGCATTGTCTTTCCACTTGCAAAATTTTCATGGGATAAGCTGTCGAGTAAAGCGTCCCTGATTCCAGGAATGGCTGTAGGCGGCTTCTTTTTGCTCCTGACATGGTTACTGGTTCACAATCTTTCGTAAGATGTAGCCCAGAGCTGGTCCACCTACGGCAGCTCCTACTGCATAAGGCGCATATTTTTTGATTTCTCCCAAGATGTTATTTGTAGCTTCGTCTAATTTTGCTCCTCGGGCATATTCCTTCAATGCCCGCGTATAGTCCTCGCCGCGGCCTACAGTCCCCGCGGCATCTCCAATGTCTTGATGAAACAGGCTCCTCAGTTGTCCCATTTCACGTTTCATCGCCGGACTGAGCCGCTGTGCTTCATCTGCTGAAGTACGAGAAATATTGCTGGCAAAGTCCCGTGCCTCCTGGTAAGTCAAAGGAGAGCTACCTGGTTCAGTAACGCGTCGGAGAAGTTTTCCCGCAGCCTGCGGCATGGATGTTCCCCGCTGCGCCAACTCCTGCACCCGCAAAAGCTGATTTCCCGAATTTGTCAGGTTGACTGGAACATCAGCCGCGTCTTTCATGATCGAACCAAACAAGTGAGATGCAAATTTGCGGCTTGGAATGGCTTCTATTGCTGCCTCTGAAGTAGGTCCCCCCATAAAAGTAGCAGGGATCTGAGACGCCTCCAAGCCTCCCAGAGCTATATGTCCAAGCGCGTTAAGTGGCTGTGTAGGCAGCTCGGAAATGCCGCGCACGATCTTTGCGCCGCCCAGTGCCGGACTGCCGACAAATTCTGCGGCACCACTATCTCCGATGCCGGAAAATCCTTTATCTCCCCGTCCCTGCATATGGCCGAGAATACGCCCTAGCCATGTGCGGTTTCCGCCTTGCTGAACATCTTCCTCTACCTGCTGGCCCCACGTCTGCGGCTTGCCCGCTTCAAACACACGCATCGGCTGCGCAGGCTCAGACGTTATGTCAGTACCATCAAGCACTGCGCCCTTCGGCAGGGGAGGCATTGTTTCATTATCAATGTACTGTGCGCCCTTCGGCAGGGGAGGATCGCTCGGCATTATTCCACCGCCTTTCCAGTGTCGCTATAGACCCATTTACCGCCACGCACTTCGATCTGCTTTCCATTCATCATTGCCTTGCGCCCGCCACCTGTGTCGTTGCCTGAAGGCTCTCTTTTATTTCCGCTACCTTTGCCCGCGGCAGCATATCCCTGAATCCATTGCTGGGCTGCTGCGATGCGGGCTTTGAGGTCCGCCGGAGATTGTGCTTCGCCGAACATCTTGCGAAGTTCCTGGCGATATTCCTGGCCACCTCGCGCTCCAAAGTGTGTACGCACGATGGCACTTGCCAGCAAGTCAAGGTTCGTGTCCAGATTGGCAAATTCAGGATGGTCTGCGCCACCCTTGTTCACCATGAACTCATTCCATCGTCCAACAGCTGGTCCGAGAGAGGATGCCATTGAATCAATCTGGTTCGTGATCTTCGGAATCATGGGGAGCACTGTAGCCGCCATCTCTCCCATATTCCGCATTTGTGTAGTCGGCTGGTCCTGCTTGTCGGATGCCTGCTGTTCGCGGAATTGCAGGTTTTCGCGTTCAAGGCCTAACTTCGCCAGAGCAGTCTGAGCACTCTGACGCGCCACATCAATGCGCTGTTGCGCCATACGATATTGAGGGCTGTTCGGATCAGCCTGAAATTTCTTAAGCTGCGCGGTTGCTTCCGCCTGCTCCTCCTGAGCGGCCTTCAAGTCATGGGCTGCCTGCTGCATCGGAGGCATCTCAGCATAGGTCAATGGCGCAATGTTTCCCTGGTCATCCAGTTTGAAGCCGTGCTCCCGCAAATTCGCAGTAATCTTGTTCCGATTGTTTTCCGCAGTTTCGTTCTGCTTTTCCTGTGCCAATCCAAGTTGCGCCTGCCGCAGTTCAGGCTGCAGGTCAAGGTTCTTCGTTTGCGCATCTTCCTGTTTCTCGCGCTCCAAAGCGCTCATCTCGTTCAGCAGCCCCTGCTGTTGCAAGTTACGGTTGAGTTGTGTGCCGGGAATTAGCGCCATCATTCGTGGAGCCAGAACGTCCCCGGCGATATTGCCGGCAACAGAAAGGCCATGCGCAATCTTTCCCAGCAAGCCTGGATGCGCCGATCCCGGTTCACCCCAATGCTTGCGGTTCTTCTCTGCATCCATCTGCTGAGTTACATAATCCATCTGGCGGTCAATAGGGGATTCCTCTACCACATTTCGTCCGCTGGGCATTTGCAGGATTTTTCCCAGCGCTCCGCCATCATCGCCGGAAGGTAACGAAACAGGCGCAGATGGCGTATCTGTGTTGACGACCCCAAGCGCCCCGCCCTGCTTCTGCTGCGATCCGGGTATGCTGCCAAGTGCAAGCATGGAAGACGGCGCGCCCTGCACCTGTTGCGACGGGAGCACAATCGTAGCCTGATAGTCTTCTGGTTCGAGAATTGTGCCAAGAGCTTTAGAAGTCGCCATTTTAGTGTCCGCCTCCGCTTCCCGCACCACTTCCAAAAGGTTTCCAGCCTAATCCTCCTGCCGCACTCGCCCCGCCTTCAATCGTCTGCAGCATCTGGTTAAGGTTCTGGAACCAGCCGCTCTGTCCCGCCTTGATCTCGGTGTTGATGTCCTGATTCTGCAGGCCCATCGAATCGAGCATCGCGCTCGTGTCCGTGCCATATAGACCCTGTAATTGTTTCGCCGCGGACTGCTGCTGCTGTTGCTTGAGCTGCGCGTTCTCCGCGCCGATACCTTCAGAGGTTGAGGCCAGAGCCTTCGACCGCTGCCGCGCCGCATCATCCAGCGCAGAAGAGAATCCCGAAGCGTTGCGTGTCCGCGCCGCTTCCAGGTTCGCCTGCCCGGTAATTCCGGAATTTGCTCCGCCCGCGCCTGCCTCCGCATAGTTCAGCATCTGCGTCAGATCGCCCTGCGTGAAGCCCTGCGGATTCGTGAGTTCGCGCGTCAGAAATGGCGTAAGTGTGCTGTTGATGCCAGAAGCTGCACTGCCATACTGCGAAGCCGTGCTTCCGGCCGTCTTCTCAGCCTGCGAGGCCTGCGATTGTGCCGCGCGGTCGCAGAGTGCCAGCGGGCCATCGTACTCGAAGAATTCCTCTTCAAGCCGTTTTCCGGTTTCAATGTCGAAGACTATTTTCGTGTATATTTTCACGCTATTTCCCGTCCGGTGTTGTTGGGCGGCTCCATGAATGCCAACCTTCACGGTCGCGCTGCCAGCCAAGGGTTTTGAGTCTCCGGCGAAATTTCTTTTCCACTTCCTCTGGTATCCAGCACACCAAGTTATCCAGGCCGCGCTCCCATGCGTCCTGCACAATCGCGGGCTGCATCCCTCGCATCGCTTCCACTTTGTCCAGCGCGTCCAGATCAGGAGACAACCACAAATACGTCTCTGCTTCTAGGCGCAGCGCCGACGCTGCAATCACTTTTCCGTTGCGTTCAACCACCTTCTGAATCAGAAACAGCGGCGATTCGAGGTTCGGCATCTTATAGTCAAGGCCCATGCGCTGATGAATGCGCGCAATATCGTCTATGTCTTCTGGCCTTGCATCGCGGATCAGATAGCCACGCTCATTTGTAATCATGACGCAGTCAAGTTTCTCTTCGGCCCTTGTGCTGGCCGCGTGGTAAAACTTCCCAATCCTTGACCACCCTGAAATCCCGTTGGGCTGGCTGTGCCGCTGCCCGCGCTTGGCAGCAGCGTCATCTTTGTTGATCCGCTGAGAGTGACCGCAACCGGATTACTGGCCCCGCCGTATACCGTCTTCGCCGATGCCGGAGAGCCGTGATACTGCGCATAGGACCTGAAGTACCAGGTGTGCAAAGTTCCCCCGTCATCCTGCGTAGGCAGCGGAAAGGGATGTGATGTCCGCGATGCGCCGTGGTCAATCACAATCGGCTGCGAAAAGCTGGGCGAGTTCGAGACCTCCGTAAAATATTGGATTCCCCTCTGGATCGGAACATTGTGCGTGATCGAGACATGCACCATCTCGCCGGAAGATTTCACCGAGATCGAATCCGGTGGCGGTGGAGCTGCTGTCTGTCCCACGGGACTTGCAGCCACATTCGATGCCAGCGTATTGATCGCCGTAATGATGCGCTGAAAGAGAGCGCCCATTTTTGAGTCTTTCTGGTTGATGTCCGCCAGAAAGCGGCCTCCATCCAGTTGCGCATTGCCGCTGCTCACGCTGCCACCTTATTGGGCTGCGCGAATTCACCATGATGCAATGCCGCCGCACGGTCGTAAGCTGCTGCCGCGTCTTTCTTGTCGAGAAAGTATCCGAGGAAAACTCGTTTTCCGTTCACACCGATATTGCTTGACCATCGGCTGTTTGCCTTATTCCACTTCACGCCTTTGTAGCCACTTGTGTTATCGCGCTGTGGCCCGCGATTATACGAATTTTGTGAGCGGGTGCAGATGCGCAGATTTTCTCTGCGATTGTCCAACGGATTTCCGTTTTTGTGGTCTACATCCAAGCCGCTAAGTGCGCACATAAGTTGGCGATGAAGGAAGATGTGCTTGCGCTTGCCTCCTCCGATTCTCACTCGCCGACGCACATAATAAGCCTGCTTGCTGGCGCTCCAGTGCGCATGCCACTTCCATTTGGAAAGCTCTTCAAAATCGGCTTCATCCACGATGGCGAACAATCCTTTGTTCAAAGGGAGCAGTTTGTCCATTTATCCACCTATTCCACGCAGAGGTGCCCAGGCATCCGCGCCGCCTACCATGATGAGACGCGACAGCGAGAACCATCCGGCCTGTCCGGTGTTCGCCGCTCCGTTTACTGGCTGATTCACCGCAAACTGCACAAATACGCGTTGCCCGACAGCGTTCAGCGGGCGTTCATATTCCTCCTGCGACGGCGAAGAAAGCGCGACGCCTCCCGGCACGATGTAAATGTGCGCGGCATTCGCATTCAGCGTATTCGCCAGCAATGTGATTGTCAGCGGATTTGCAGCTACGGTCTGCCCCTCCATCAGCGCCTGCATGTAGCTGTACCGCTTGCGGTGCATGCCCAATAGCGGGTTTTGCTGCGCCTTCGCGGTGTTCGTGAAGCCGTAGGTCGTATAAAGTGCTGGAATCGCGCCCAGGTCAATATCGAATGAAGGGTTATCTCCCGCAGGATAAGTACCCGATGGTGCAGGCCCGAACTGATAGCACCGCAACGTTGCCACGCCATTGCCCAGGACCAGCGGTGCCGAGTTCTGATCGACATAATTGAACTGGTTGCCGCGCTGCACAAAATCAGCGTAAGGCGAAGGAATCTGCCAGATGGACCACTTGCGCCGCATGTCTGTAGCGTTCAGTGTCCCGAACATCGTCGTATGCACCTGCGGCGAATCTGCCAGAGCGCCCATCGAATCTAGGCCGAGGTAATTGCACATCAAGATCACGTTTGGCTGTGTCGGGTTTGAGTTCGGCATGCGCGGGTTGGGAATCCACTGGTTCGGCACCGCCATGGGGACGCCGATGTAAATCTTCCGGTTTACGATGTCATTGCGCAGCCAGATCGTATTGCCCGCGGCCCAGTTGATGGCTTCCCATATCTGCCAGATTTCCTGCATGATCTTCGCCGGCTGGCCGCCATTGAAGACAAACACGCCGTTCCTGCAGGCTGTCACCAGCCACTCTTCGCCGTAGTCCCAGGCATTCGGCCCAATGGCTCCCACGCGATTCGAGACTTCATGCACGGCCCAGTCCGCCGGTTCATCGTTCGGCGAATCCTGCGAAGAGTACATGGAACTCTCTTTGAGGAAGTAGAGCAGGTCATACATCACAGCCGCGCCATTCACCGGTTGAGTGTTCTGTTCGCTCAGGTCCATTGGCCCGGTGACTCCATCCACGCCTTCAGGGTTGTTCACGTAGGAGCCATAGACCTGTGTGCTGTTGATCGGCTGCAGCGTTGGGAAAATCTCGATCCGGTCAATCTCCACATCGCCCTGATACGGGATGTTCGACGCATAGAAGCGCAGCAGCAGATCGGACGGGACGGATTCAAACGCATTTGCCAGCAGCGTTCCGGTGAAGGTCTGCATGTTTGTTGTCATGGATGCAAAGTTCACCGTGAAACTGCCATAGGTTGCGCCATAGCCGCTTCCCGTGTTGCCTTCCGTCAGATCAATCACCAGCGCGCCGGAAGTTGCCCCCGACGGACAGCGGCATGTCACGCGCACCGAATACTGCACGTTCGGCAGAAGAATCGGGACCTTGTACGCATCCTGATAGGCGCTCTGCGTAAGCATGCCCAGAATGCTCTGCGTTGCCGCCGTCATGTTGCGGATATAGAAAGAGTTTCCAAAGATCGGCGAATTCTGCAGCGTCACGACCGTCTGAACCGGCGTGAAGTTTCCCGTGGCCCCAGTAATTACAGGCGGGGGTGTGCCAATCGGCTTGATCTTGAATGTGCCACCTACGGAGATGACCGTGCCCACCGTGTTGTCGAGCGCCGTGCCTGTGCCTGAGATATACACGGTCTGCCCGAGCACATAGCTCTGTGTGCCCGTGATCGTGATATCTGTGCCGTCAGACGAGATGCTGGATGAACTGCCCTGTGTGCCTGCTGCCGGGTTGTAATTCTGGTCGACCGTCCATCCCAGCGGCGTAATCGAATTCGATGTGGATGGCAGGTAGCCACCGTCAAAGCTCAGATTGTTGAAGTTCTGCACCTTGTTCTGGCACAGCCCGTGAAAGAGCCTGCCCGCATAGGCCACGCTCCATGCCGGGTTGCCCAGTTCAATCTGGTTAAACAGATTGTTTCCCTGTACATCGATGGCTGTTGCCGCCAGCAGAACCGCATCTGTGAAGGTGAACTTTGCCGTGGTCGTCGTATTGTCATTGATGACCGTGGCTGAGGTCTGATAGTTCTGTCCGTTCAACACGTACTGGACTGGCTGCGGGATGTAATAGAAGTTCGCCCCAGGAACTCCGTTGTCTCCGGCCTCGGTGAAGGCAATAATGCGCGCCACTACGTTCGGCGGACCCAACGGAATGTTGCCCGCATACACGTAGTTCGAATTTTCCGGCGTGGTGAACGTCACCGGAGGCGAAGGCGCAGTCAGCGCTCCATTGCGCGTCAGGAAGATCACGACAGCCTGCCGTGTTCCAGCTCCGATCACCTGTGTCGATGAGCCAACAACAGACAGCAGACCTCCGCCGGAGTTGCCGAAGATCGGGCTGTTCGTCGTGCCCAGCGTCGTGATACCAGGCTCAATCTGAAACTGTGTGCCTGCCGTCGTTGCCTGTCCGGTCTCTGCCGCTGCCGTGAAATTCTGGTTTGCTGGAAAGCCTGCAACGGTGAACGTCCCGGAAGTGGTTCCGGTAGCCGACGCAATCACAGCATCCGTGACGTTCAGGATGCCGTCACCGTTCAGCGTGTTGGTGATCGTGACCAGTTCTCCCTGTGCAGGAGCAACGCCTGAAATCAGCGTCCAGTTGTAAGTGGCAACGCCGTTCTGCAGGCTGCTCTGTGTGATCGAGAATGCACCTGAGTTCAGCGTGTTCACTACTGGCCATGTCGCGTTCCAGCCCGACACGCCTACACCCGTCAGCGCAACCTGGTCTCCGATCTCGACACCCGGCACTGGGAGCTGCGTGGTCAGCGTGGCAACCGTGCGCTGGTAAGTGCCAGTCGTCTTGTCAGGATCGCTGCCCGAATACTGATAGTTCGAGGTGGGAACGTTGAACGTGAAGTACCAGCGGCCATATTCTGCGCCTGGTGGCACGGCCATTCCTACGCTCGTCACTTTCCATGTGCCGTTGCCGAAAGCGGAGTTAGCGATGTAAACATACACGTCCTGCCCGCTGTTGAACGCATTCACCAAGTCGGGATCGGGATTGACCTGATGAATGTAGGCGTTCGCGTAGTAGACCGTGATGACGTTGCCCGCGCTGGTCGAACCAGGTCCCGATGACCACAAAAGCTGCTGAAAGAATCCCGGCTGGTCAGGGTCGGACTTCGCCGCCGGCTGTGTGATTCCCGTTGGGCTGGCGGCAATGGGATAACTGTACTGCGGGATAGCGGTGCCAGAATCGCTGGTGCTGGTAACATTTGCATGGACGAAGACCACTTTAAATTGCGAAGACGAAAGCCCCGTTCCCAGCACATTGAAGGACAGGCCATTCAAATATGTGCCCGCGCTCAATCCTTGGATCGTGACGACTTCGCCCGCCGTGAATCCATTGGCCGCGGTGAAGGTCACAATGTTGCTGGTAATACTGAATGCCGTGATCGTCGCAGTGTTGCCGCTTGAAAGCGTGGCCTGAAACGTCGGCGATGCACCCGGTCCAACCTGCGTGACACGGTCAATCCAGCCCTGCGGCGTGTACTGCCGTGGAATATCGACTCCCTGCGTCAGATCGGAGAAGCACAGGTACTCTCGGTCGAAGAGCGTTGTGCTTTTTGAAAAACTGCCCGGCGTGATCGTTTCGAGAATCGCATTCAGCACGCCGGGGTTGTTGGTTACATCTTCCAGCCACAGTGTTCCCGAAGCATCCAGCGCCAGTGTCTTGATTGCTCCGTTGCTGGCTAGAAACGTCTTCACATAATTGAAGTTCGCCTGCTGCGGTGTCTGGTTGACGCTGATGCTCACGTAGTCGAGGTTGACCACCCCATCGCCGTTCGAGGCAATCAGCCGGATCCCAAACGTGGGATTATTCACCTGCTTGGCGATAAGCGAAGTAGACCCTGAGACTGAGGCTGTTCCCGCCGTGAGTGAAGTAAGCGCTGTAGTAGGCGCCCATGAAGTCTTGATCTGGAACTGTGTCGCGGTCGCGGAAAGTACGGTATATACGCCGTTTTCGTTGATGTCATGGTCCCGCACCTGAGGAAACTCGTTCTCAGGAATTCCGCTGATGTTCAGCACCTGCCCCGCGACGAAATCATTGTTTGCAATGAAAGTGACCACGTTATTGACATCGATGGAGTAGGCCGTCAGCGTTGCAGAATCGCCCGTAAAAGTGATTCCCCACAGATCGAGCAATCCGCCTGCGCTCACTGTTCCGAGTGACGTTGGTAGCAGGATGTTGTTCTTTGGAAGTCCTACCGGTTGGCCGTTGTAGAGCATCTGCGCTGAGATCGCTGCTGTGCCTGAAGCGGCGAATCCCTTAATACTGACTTCGATTCCAGCAATGCCATTACCCTGCGGCACGTCGAACGCAAATCCGGTGACATCCAGGGCCTGCGACTGAGAGACGGGAGCATAGGTAACTTCGACAAAGATACTGCTGATCTGTAGCGTTCCGGGTGTTCCAGAGCCGTTAATCAGGCCTTGCAGGGTAACGCCAAGGCCTGAAAGTCCGTTTATGACATCAGGCGTCCAGGAATCGTAATCCCATAGGAAATTGCTTCCACCCAGCGTATAGAGCTGCGCAGCGGCGCCGCTAATAAAGACACTCTGACCTAAGCCAACAATATTGCCATTCAGAGTGAGTTGTGCTTCAACCTGCGTTCCTGTGCTGTTCGTGACCTGAGCAAGGAATTGAACCTGAATGCCAAGAATGCGCGAACCTTCGGGAATGTCGAATGGAAACTGTGTAGCCTTCAGGAAGCCTGTCGGAATGCTCCCGAAAAACCCGCTGAAGTTGCAGATGTAGACCGTGCCGGAGATAGTGAATGGAAACCAGAAAGGAGGGTCGGGCAGCGATACAACTGAACCAGGAATCTCTGTGTCTGTGCTGGTCGCGCCTTCGCCGGCGAGCGTGACATTGGCATAGTTGCCATCGTTCAGCAAGACGCCCGTCGGATTTGTCCATTCGATTTCACCCACGCCAGTCTGCGTGTTGACCGCGCTGCTGCCACCGTTCGGCCCTGCCAGATCAGAGGCAATCTGGAAGACATTGAGCAGAGGCGCACGGCTCCCCACGCTGCCCAGAACGAAATCGACATCGTTGTTTTGCGGAGACGCGCCCTCCGGCAGATCGTGGGGATTGGCCATTGTCACCAATCCCCCGAACGTATCCAGAGTTACGCTCTGCTTACCAACCAGATTGTGCAAGGGCTAGACGCTCCGGATGAACTGGGCTTCAAATTCAACCGTGTCGGTTGGGACGGTAACTGCTCCCAGTTCTTGCAAAGGCTCATTCGCAGTTGGGCTGGCGGCAAGCACGTAAATCTGAATTTTGTTGGTAGATTTGTTCCAGGAATAGCTGTAGCCGCTTCCGGCCACGGACTGGAAATAAACAATCTCTGGTGTTGCCTGCGCCGAGTCAAGTGCGTATTCCCCGCCGTTGCCCTGCGAAATCGCTTGCCAGTTCAAGGCAATTCCACCAGCGGCATAGGTTCCGCTCAAAGCCACAGTGCCGTGAAGAATAAGGCGGCGCTGCGTGTTGTCTACACCATTCGGGTAAGCATTCAAAGCAAGTGATGCCGGCATTTCTGACCTCCTCAGTCAGATAAAATTCGTCCGTCAGGACGAGGGTTGAAGTGAAATAAAAAGCCGCTCACAAGAGCGGCCAAAAGAGGAAAGTTTTCGTGTCTACATGAAGTACGGATTCAGGCCCAGGCCGTCATCGTCACCATACGATCCGCGGCGATAATCCACGCCCTGCGCGCGCCGCACCATCTCATTGCGCAGCTCGTTGCGCTCTTTGTCCGCATCTGCAAAGAGCGAATCGGCCAGCGGGGAACCGAGCCGCCGCGCATAGAGTGCTGAAACACGGAAGGCAACCGCCTCAACCGAATCCAGGATCGGGATGTAGGTAGTCGTGAAATTGATGTTTGCGCCGTAAAAGGTGGGCAATGACATCCGGAAACGCAGACGCACATCGCGCGTAATCAGCGCACCAGGCATCCAGATTCCATCAGTCCGCCATTCCCACAGCCCAAAGGAGTCGTTCTGGTTGCCCGGCGGAATACCGGACTGCGCCTGACTCATGGGCTGAAAGATATCCTGTGTGCCCGTTGCGCGTTCCCACATGCGTAGTGGCACCAGTAGATTTGAAGGCAGAGCCAGCGAAGAATTCACCTGCTTGCCATCGAAGTAGCCATTGAAGCCGATGGACACCTGCGTTTCCGGCGACGGCACGGCCAAACCATACGCGCCATTCACTGGCGTAAGGCCTTCGAGAATGTAGTTGTCTGCGATCAGTGTTGGCGATCCCACGTTGCGCAGCCCGCGATAGAGCCACCGCAACGCAGAATTCAGGAATTGCTGCATGGCGGGAGAGATCAGCGGATTATCAACGAAAATCTGGCCCTCACCGATGGTGCCCGTAGCGCCCGCCTGGTCGTCATTGACCATGGAGCGGACGAGCGAACTGACATCTTCAAGGCTCGGATATGTGTTATTTCCGCCGATGAGTGTTGGCATGATGGGAATTCCTTGACTGTGCGACCGTCGGAGTATGTCACCACGGCCTTAATCGCGCCGATTGGATGGGGAGACTCGTGCCACCCGTGCAGCAACGCAGAAAGGCCGTGGAGCCTGGAACCGCTACTGCTGCTGTTCGGGCGCAGACTGTGCGTCCGCTGCATCGTGCGGCATAAGGTCGGCAATCGCCTTCTTCAGCGATTCGTTGTCCTGTTCGGCTGCGGCAATCGCAGCATTCATGTTGTCGATCTGCTGCAAGGCTCCGATCAGCTTGTTTTCGAGGAAGTATTGAAAGATCGCCTGACCCTAAGCAGCGAACTCCTGCTGTAATTCGTGTTGGTACTGCTCTCTACTTTTTGGCACCAGTGGCCTCCTTTGCCTTTGGTTTTTCCGGCTCCGCCACGTCCTCTGGCTCCCACCACCGCAGATGATCCGGCACGTCATCCTTCGACTTCACGCCAGCCTCAACCGTGCGCTTCCAATCAATGACGCAGAGGAATCCATCGGGATGCTTATGGAAGGCCACGCCGGTCTTGATGCCTTCACCGCAGTTCGGGCAGAATGCAGGACGCTCCACGCGCTTATGCCAGTTCGTCTCCACGCCGAAGTAATCGGCGGCCATGTGGTAATCCATGTTCAGCTCGAACTCAAGCTCCTTCGGGTTCGCCAGTTCCAGTGTCCGTGCCTTTTCGAGCAGCCCGCGATAGTAGGTTTCCTTCCGCGCAACGGCCTTCTTTACTTCCTCCTCAGTTGGCGGGTAGTTCAGCGACCAGAAAACTCCCTGCTGCGTCAGATTGTTTCCGTATGCCAGTACAAACTTCGGGTCAAGTCTCAGGTCCTGATCCAGGCTAGTGTTCGAGGGGTTGCAGATGTCCATCGCCACGCGCCGCGCATCATGAGAGCGCGCAATCAGGTTGCCGTTGTCGTCGTTGTCCGGCTGCTGGAATGGGTGCGCCAGCTTCGTGACGAGCGTCCACGGCTGACCGGCAGGGCATGCACGGATAATCAGCCTGCGGATATGCGGAGGCAGTTCCACCGTGAATTCACGCCCGGACACGCTGTAGAGATATACGAAGTATTCCGGCTTGCGGAGCAGATTCGGGTCTACGTGGCTGCTGAAGTTTTTGGAATTCTCGCTGCCAGCGAGCGCCGCGCTGGGTGCCGCATCCGGTGAAAATGTCCGTCCGAGGGTTGCTGTTGCATCTGCCATTTTTAGAGTCTCCTTATGCGCTGTGCTGCGAGAACCCGCGTCCCATGGATCGCACCTTGGCGATGGCCTGGGAGAGGTTTCGTTCCATCTCTTTCACTTTTTTGTCGATGAGTGGTGTCCGGCATCCCTGCCGGGTAAATGAAACGGCGTTTCCGCCGAAAGCAAGCCGAGCATTCAGGCGGGCATCTTCGATGATGCGCACCTGCTCCCGGTCCTCGCGCTCTTTCAACTCCATGCGCGCGGCCTTCTTCTTTTCCAGGCTGATGTCACGCGCCTGCATGACAATCGGCACGACCATGTCCAGAATCAGGTCGTTGAGCGGCATGTGCTCGACCTTCATCTGTCCCTGGGAAAATTCCTTGTGGATGAACTTGAACAGGACCTCGTAGCGCCCGGAGTATGGATACTCGCCGAGAATCTGAAGGCCCGTGTCCTCATCATGGTTGCGCAGGTAGTACAGTTCCGGCGTTCCGTATTCTTCCGGCGATGTCCACTGCATCAGCATCCAGGCGGGTTCGCCGCAGCCTGAAAGCAGATCGCGGTAGCCGTGGAATCCATCTGCCCAGTAACCGCCTGCGCGAAAGGTTTCCGTCTGCCCCCAGGCAATGCGGAAGTTTGGCTCATCGTAGCGGTTCAAGCCGCCGATCTGCGTCAGGCGCTCCTGAAACTCCTGCGGGCACTGGTTACGCTCATCCCTACTGAGCAACCACATCAGGCCCTGCCCATTGCGGGGATGTGTTCCATCTGCTCTGCTGTGATCTGCGGCTGCTCCACGAGCAGACGCTCCACGCCCCGGATGTCCTGCACGCGCACCAGCAGAAACTCTTCTCCGTCCTTGCTGAACGGCTCACAGTTGTATTCGCCGAAAAGCACGATGTCTCCGGGCTTGATGGGCATGTGGAAGACGGCTGCGCCCATCGTTACGAAATCGCCCACCGCAACCACTTCGCCCTTGTTCGACTGCTGGCGGTACTTGTCAGGAATGGCAATGCCGCCCTTAGTTTCGGAATTGTCTTCCTGAATGCGCTTCACCATCACGCGGTCAAGGATCGGGCGGAACGGCTCATACTGCTGTTTCGGCTGTTCAGGCTGCTGAGCGTTCTTTTCGCTCATCGCGGCAATCTTCTGGTCAATCTCTTCAAGGGTTTGCATGGGAGTCTCCGGGAAAAAGAAACGGGAGCCTCGGCAAAAAGGCTCCCGGCTAAGGGTCATGGCAACCGTTAGATCGTCGGCACCGCTGCGCCCTGAATGTACAGGCCCGCCTTCGGTGCAGAATTGGCAAGGTTGAATGCCGCGTTGTAGGCAAACATATGGCTGGTGAGATACGTGCCGTTGGTCGTACCCACGTCCGGCACAGGCACAACCGTCATGCCTCCGCCGAAGTCGTACAGTTCCAGCGGAATCATCTCGCCGATGTACCAGGTATCCATCAGAAGCAGGTCAATCCTGTTCGGCTGTGCCGTCCAGGACTCGTGATATTCACGGCCGCCGAACGTCTCAGGGAAATACTTCCGCGCCCGGTCGGGAACGGTTTCGCCCTTTTCGATGTTCTGCGTGATCTGCGTGTTGTAGTACAGGTTCGAGATGGCATACGCCTGCTCGGGAGGCCCGTACCAGATGCCGCTTTTCACGGCCTTGTTGTCAGGCCCGAGAGCGCGGCCCAGCAGCACCTGCGCGCGCTGCGCAATACCCGGGGTCACCGCTCCGCCATTCAGGTTGATAGTCGGAGTCGAGAGACGGCCCGGATAGTTCGCGCGGTTGATGCCGGCCAGCGTTCCGGTGTTCGAGTTGACCTGCCATGCGCGAATACCGAGCACGGACGAGCCAACTGCGCCCGAAGAACCAGCGACCATCAGGAAATCGCCTGTCGTTGTGCCCGCAGGCAAAGCGCCAGCCGAATAGATGGTCTGCGAAACCGGATCGACGAACGAGATGGTAAAGCTCCCGCGCGCCGTTCCGCCTTCAGACGGGAACACCTGCACCACCTGCTGATCGGTAAAGCAGGCAGCCACGTTCAAGCCCACGATGGACGAAGCAGACTGCCCCGAACCCGTGTTGTTGTTGACGGTGGCCGTCGAAGGAATCTGGTCGATCGCGCCCGATCCATCGCCATTGATAAGGCCCTCAATGCCCTGCATGGCCTGATCTAACGAATTCTTCAGTTCCTGCGCCTGCACATTGAACAGCCCGCGGTTCTTGCCCTGGGTTGCCCGCTGCGCAAGATACGAAATCTCGCAGACATTGAAGAGGAAGATGGGAGACAGCGCGAAATCCTGCCAGGACGAGCCGGTTCCACGTAGCAGAGAACTGGCATCACCTGTGCCCTGGGCAATTGCGGCGCCCGCCTGTGCCCGGAAAGGCACACGGAACGAAGGCCGCGTAACGCCACCAGCCGCCGTCACATTCGAGACGGGGATTGTGGTGGCACGATTCTTAAAGAGAGAGTATGCAGTGGTGCCTTTGAAGATGAGGTCTGGAATGTCTTTTGAAAAAGCTTCCAGCTCAACTGCTTCCACCGCCGATTCAACAAGGGGATTCGGCATGACCGTTTCCTGAAATTGATCTCGACAGCCCTGAGTCAGGGGGCTTCGGGGTGGAGTCTCCGATTATGTTGCAGTGCTACAGGTGCGGGGCTGCTAGTTTAACGACACATTGCGGTCGGACCCGCGCCCGCGGAACTTTATCGCCAGCTAACGCGCTTGCCGCTCTTCAGAGTGGCGCGCCCTTGGACCAAATCCATGTCGCTGGTCTTGTCGTAATCGATCAGGCTGCGATCCGGCTTCTGCGCCACGCGGACAACTCCGCTGGCCGCCGCGGAGGTGGGCTTGCCCTGCTGCGGTTGCTGTTTCCCGCCGGGTTTGGCTGCTGACCGTTTGCCGTTCAACGAATTTCCATAGCGGCGCATGACAACACTCTTCGTTGCCTGCTCCGCAATAGCGTCGATCTTGGCGTTGATGAACGATGCGATGCGTTTCGGGTCTCGGCTCTTCGCCGACAGAAGCGCCTTAATCTGCTTCTGGTAAGACTGGTCACCTTCCATCAGGCGGCTCACTTCATCGATCACGCCCTGCGCCAGATCGCGCTTTGCATCCATGCTCAGGTTCAACTGCTTCAGGTAAGGCCCGAGCGCCTTGCCTGTGACCTCATTGAAGTGCTGCGAAGTAGTAGACCGGATACCTTCGCGGAAGCTGTTTTCTTCTTTCGTCTGCAGCGCCTTTTCGCGCTCACTCAGTTTCTGCTCGGAAGGATTGACGGCGTTCTTCTTCGCGTTCTGGACGGACTGGTTCTGCTCGTTCAGCCAGCCAATCATATTCTTTATCAGCGTCGAAGCTTTGCTCTGTGCTGCTTGCTTAAACTCAGCGCTGGCTCCCGGCATGTTCGCCATCTCAAACGCCTCGGCAAGCTGCCCCAGCACTGTTCCCAGGCCAGCTCCATTCAGAGCAGCTACCAGGTGCGGCTTTACCATCTCGCCAAAGGCTTCCGGACTCTGCTGCGCTACGCGGTCGAGGAATGCCGGAGCCAGCTTAACCAGGCCTTCGCCGGCGATCTCTGCCACGCGGTCAAGCACGGAAGCATCACCCGAAGCCAGCAGCGCGTCTACTTCCTCCATATCCGCGATACGACCCTGAATGTCCGCAATGCCATCTTGTCCGCCGATGGCTTGCAACGCTGCGCTGGCTGCGCGCGCATCTTCTACTTTCGGGAAAACCTGTTTGTACGCCTGGTAGCGAAAGTATCCATCGCCAAGCTCCTTGATGGTTCCGGCCTGTGCAGGATCGGCCTCTTTCGCCGTCTTCAGGAATGAGCGGACCTGTGCGGGAAGTTTGCGGCCATCAATGGCGCCTTCGCCTTCACCCTGCTTGCCGCCTTCGCCGTCTCCGGTTCCGTCATCCTCGACCGTCTCTGTGTCTTCCAGTCCAGTTTCTACAGGCTCTTCGACCACATCAGTTTCAAGCCCATCTACTGGCGTATCCATCACGCTCGTTGCGTCAAATCCGTCCATTGTCGAGTCTCCTGTTAGCTGCCATAGTTTGCCGGTTCCGGCTTGCCGAATACCGGCTCAATTTCGTATCCGTCCGCAGTCGCATAGATCGCGCAGACACCACCAGGCTTCACCGTCTCGCCCGTTTCCGGTTCACCGCCACGTTCACCGCGCACCAGATTTTCGAGCACAGTCACATTCGAGGTGTGGGCAAAGAAAACAGTCAGGCCATCTGTCTTTGCCCGCCGCAGTTCACGGTCATAAAACTCATAAGCGCGCTCTTCAAACTCCTGCAGGCTTTCGCCGTTGGGAATCTTGATCTCTGCGTTCTCGACGAAGAGTTTCAGCGCGGGCATGTTTTCGCCTTTGTCAGTGCCGCTCAGAACGCCTACATGCCACGGCAAAAGCCCGCGGTCCTGCGTAATGGGCAAGTTCGCTGGCAATGCGAAGGTTTCAGCCGTCACCACCGCACGGAAGAGAGGACTGCTGATGACACGCTGAATCGGGAACTGTGACAGAAATTCCGCCGCAGCCTGTGCCTGCTGCTCCCCGATCTCATCGAGCGGCACATCGATCCATCCGCGAAAGCAGTTGTTTGCGTTCAGCTTCGTTTCCCCGTGCCGGCAGATCAGCGCCACCAACTTACCGGGCATCTATACCCTGTCTCCCAGCCGCTTGATTGCCGTGCGTTGTTTCACCTTGCCGCCTGTCAGCGTTGGCTGCTCTGTCTCTTGAATGACTTCATGCGGCACCATCTCCTGCGCACCGCCGAAGTCCTGAGCATTCGCCGCAATGCCTGCCTTCTGCAGAGCTGCAACTGCTTCCGGACCCGGCATCTTGTCCACCGGAATCGAGATTGAGATGCGCGGCGGGATCGGCTGCACGTTCTGGCTGGAAAGCTTCGCCGCCACATCCGAATGCTGTTTCCAGTGCAGTTTCACATTGGCAAACGCAGCCTGCTGCTCCGGTGTGCCATTGCGGTAACGTCGACCTTCAGCCGAGTTCATCCAGTCAAAGCAGGTGGATGCCTCGGCATTGTGATCTTCAGAGGCATCCTGCGCCACCTCTACCGTAGAAATCTCCGGTGCAATCGCCTGCAAGGCTTGCTGCGCCTTCTGAATCATGGCCTGCGCTTCCGGCGGGATCGGCTGGCCTGCGATAGCATCAATCGTCATGCCCTTGTTGATCTCGTCAAGCTGCTGCTGCATCTGCACGAACTGCGGATTCGGAACCGGACCAGTCTTCAGGAGCACTTCAAATTCGGCCTGTTGCTTTTCGACCGACGCCGCACCGGGAACAACAAGATCATTCATGCGGATGGCATCCTTCGCCACCTTCGCGTTCTTCGGTTCAGCCAGCAGCTTCGCGTAGAACGGATTCTGCGCTGCACCCGAAACCAGTTCCACAAAGCGCTGCTCACGCTGCGACTGGCTCTCCGGAAAGTTTGAGTCGTATTCGGGATAGCAGAGCGTGTTGCCTTTCATGTCTGCTACTTCCAGATCGACGCGGCCCTGACCTGGAACCGTATCGCTGATTCTGCCTTTGCGGTTCTTCGCCGCGCACTGCGCTGCCTGCCAGCAGGCCACAGCCATGCCCGATTGCATGGAGTTCCATGCTGTGCCGATCCGCTGCAGCGCCTGGTCGCGCTGAATGGCGATGCCGCCTACGGTGTCCGTGTTCGTCGGCGCGCCAAAGAGCGATGGCATCGCACCGTCCAGCAGTTCCGGAAGGCCTTCGCTGAACCACTTGATAAAATCCGGCATCGCAGGCTGATGCGTCGGCGTCGGCTCTACGAAGATAAGCTGGTCTACTGGAACACCCGGTTGCCGCTGGAACGGACCAGAATAGCCTGGAACCTGACGCTGCTGTCCAAGCGCCTCCAGGTCGAATGCTTCACTGTCGTAATGCCTGCGCGGAACCGTTGAAACGAAGTAATCATTCATCAGGTCCATCCAGTTATTTAGCCGCTTCTGGACGCTGATGTTGTTGGTGCCGAGCGCGCGCCGGTTCTGTCCATTGCCTGGACCTGGATGCAGCACGGTCAGATGGTCGTCCATCGACTCATTGCGCGCGAAAGCAAATTCCTGTCCGGCCATCACCACCAGAACGCCGTCAGGGAACTTCTGCAGCAGACCGTCGCGCGCCGTCTTCGCCGTTTCGTCAAAGAACATCGAAGGGCGCATCCATGTGTACTGCTCCGTGACATCGCGCATCATGGCATCGCCTGTCACATACGAACCGAGCAGCGCCAGCTTTGTGTTTACGCGCGCGATCTTGTCCAGTTCGATTTCGCCGATGCCGCATGAGCCGGGTTTAATCTTCTTCGCAATCCACGGATACCGTGCTTTTGAGGTTGCAACGTCGTATTCCCAGTAGAGCTGCATGAACTGCATTTCAGACTGGTCCTGCACGGCTGTAGGAACCTTCGCTTCCAGCTTTCCAAGCACTGAGGTCAGTTCGCAGATGCGTGGCGCGCCTTTGGATGATGCGACGGTCGCACTCTCTAACTCTTCGTCTTCGGGGACCTCCGCCTCATCGATGACAGCATCTTCATACCCGAACCGCTGCGCATCCGCCACCGAGCGCGTGTAAAGCACTACGCGGTCATCGGTGTAGAAGTAGCCAGCAACCTCAACCATGCGGGTACGCAGGTCATTGTTCTTCTGCCAGCAATACCGATACTTGTTGGCGGCATCCGCTGCCGTCACATCCGGGCCGGAATCAGGATCGCGCGGAAAGAACTGCACCTTTGGCACTTCACGCGCCAATGCGGAAACGATGATGTCTCGCCGCGATCCGTAGATGTTCGTGGAGTACAGCGCCGATGAATCCGCCGTGGCACTTACACCCCAACGGGTATTCTCACCAGGCAACGACCACCCCCCACCACGCCGCGGCAACAGGTGCTGATAGCCGCGCTCAAACAGCCGCGCTTCCCACGCCTGCTCTACTTCAAACCGGCGCGAAGCAACGTCCGTGCGTGAGCACAACAGAACCAGTTCCTTCAGGCAGCGCTTTTCGTCGTCCGTCAGCGTGTACTCCGACGTGGGATCAGTCGTGTACATCGGCTGGTCGGACACATCAAAAGGCGCAAGTTCGCCGAGCTGCAACTGATCGGGATCGAATGCAGTTGCGTCGGTGGGATTGTTTTCGGTTGTCGTCTGATCTTCCAGAATCTCAGGCATTTACTTGTGCATGGCCTTCAGGCCCTTTGCGCTGGCCGCCATGCGCCGCACAGAAGGGTTTGTCGAGTGCAGCGCACTATTCAGGCGGCTCTCGGGGATGGTTTGGTCCTCGGGAATGCCAAGCGCTTTATGCAGGCGTCCCTTGCGCACTGTGAATGATCCTTTGCTGCCAAGATTAACCGCATGCTTTTCCATCGGCGTTACTCCGCGTCCAGTCCTGGAATGCTCATGGCAGGCTCAGCGCTATCCTCTTCGCTGCTCCCGTCGTCATTGCTGGCCAGCTCGCGCGCATGGTCATGGGCTTCAGAAGCGCTGCCGTGTTCCGAATGGTGAACGTGACCATCGCCATGGTGCGACTCCACAGAGTGCGATCCTTCACCGTGCGTGATGTGAATCTCATGCGCCGGACCATGTGCCGCTACCACCTGCGCAGCATCGTGCTCGTCGCCTTCATGCTCATTGCCGACAGTGCCGAGGGCCTTGTTCTTTTCGGGAACCGGACGCTGCGCTCCTTTGGACTCAAGCCTGCGCTCGTGCTGAACCATCTGTGGACGATTGGTGAACGGTGTTCCGTCCTTTGCTTTCCACGCCATTTGATTCCTCCTTGGCTTTCTTCTCTTCGTCCGCAATGTGCTGGTTCACGTAAGCCTGCCAGCTTGACGTGGTAGCATCCTGCGGAAACTTTGGGGTCTTGCCTGCGTTCGGTTGATGCGCTCTCGCGTAAGCTGCTCCTGCTTGGCTGGACATCGGCATCAGCACCAGGCGCATGCGATCGCATTCCTGCCTGAGCGCTGCATTTTCGTCACGTAACGCCGCAATGACCTCGTCCTTCTCGCGGACACGCTCACGCATCAACACCTTCAGCGCCGCAACCTCCGATTCGAGGTGCTGCACATAGCGGCTGCGCAGAAGCGTTTCGCAGAATCCACGGAGTTTCGCTGCAATATCAATGAATGTCACTGCACCCTCCGCATCCATGCCGGCGAACCCGACTGGTCCCGCTCTGCTTTCTTCAGTTTCGTCATGTTGTGCTTGAAGATGACCATCTTCTGCGCGAATGGGTCTTCAACCCGGCTCAGTTGCTCCTGCAGCTTCTGCTCATCCGGCTTTTTACCCGGCTTGCCCGTGATGCCGTACAGCCCATAACCCGCGCCTTGCAGCGGGTCGTCACCCAGAAACTCCGCAATGCGCTCCACATCGTCTTCATCACGTGGAGCCGCTGGTATCACATCAATCAGCTTTGAGCATGTGTCGGCAATCTGCCATGCTGCCGCCTGCACAGGCTGGCCGTCCGCTGTTTCACCCACGCGAACACGCTTCCGCAGAAGCTGATACATCAACTGCTCACGCCCCAGTTTGTCTCGCGTGGACATCGTGGGAGCAGGCAAACCATGTTGACGAAGAACCGGAGCCATGCGCATCGCCACGCTATTCGGGTTCTCGCCCATCGTGGACGTAGCCTTCGACGCGAAAGCATCATGGCTCAGGAAGTAAGCCTGAAACTTCGGCATCGGACCGTCTGCGTCCAGGCTGGCCCGCGCTATCGACTCGGCAAGCACTTCCGGCGGCTGATGTTTCACGCACAGTTCGCGGTACGTGCGGATGATGCCCAGATCATCCATGTAGTGCCAGTACGTGGCCGCCCAGTGCTCAAATCCCCAGTCCGTTGAAATCCAGCGCTTGTGCCATGGCTTGATGCCTTCGGCTGCGTCGGGATCATAGACGTTCTCTGCCGGGTCCCACGCGCCGAAGAAGTAGCCGCCGACCACGCCCCATGTGCCGTACTTCAGAGCGTCACGAATTGCCGCTGGGTAACTCTCAAGTCGCGCAATGAATGCCGGATCGTTTGCATAGATCGGGTTGTCCAAATACGTGCAGGGGAAGTATTCGTAGTCCTCTGGCCGGTAGCGTGAGCGCTGCGCCTCGTCCATCTCATCGCATGGCACTTTGTCCACGAACAGTTTCTTGCACCAGCCTGCACCGATGCCGATGGGGTTTCCTGCGCCGTCTTTCGTGCAATGCGGCGATACCGGGCAGCGGTTCCATGCCGACGTTGCCTGCCATTGCTTGTACGTGAACTCGCAGACCTCGTCATAGCCGATCTTGTACCACTGACCTTGCCAGTCCCACGCGTTGTGCTCGTACTGCATGGAGCCGAAGTGTGTCGTGGCGCCGTTGTGCCATGTGACAACCTTCTTCGACTCGTTGAAGTCGCGGTAAAGCTCACGCGGAATCTTCTCCCGGAAGCGCGTGATGAGTGTAGCTTCGAGCTTCGGATGTGTCCGCCGCAGCAGCAGCGTGTGAACCTGCTTAGCCGCAACCGGGTCCGTGAACTCGTTGGCCGCAATCATGTGCTCCACGATCAGAGCCAGCGTCTTGCCTGGTCCAGCAGCCCCGCCAAGCAATTTGTGCGGCGTCGGCGAAGCATGAAACCGCGCCTGCATCGGGTAAGGGCTGTAATAGTCGTCCAGGTTGATTTCGCGCGCAAAGCGTTCAATACCGCTCTCGACCGAAATCACTGCGCTGTATCCCGCTCGGGCGGCCTCGGCACACTGTTGCGAAGGATCACGCCGCCGGAGTGCTCCATCTCGATCTTGTCCCCGTACTTCTTCGGCAGCAGCTTCGCCGCAATCCACTTGCGCGTATCCACACGGACACGAGCTGCATTAGCCGACTGACTATCTGTCGCAGAATCTGCGATATCGACCATCTCATCGGCCAGCAGTTCTGCCTGAACTTCACGCGCGCGTGTGTATTGAGCGCGAAATCCCGAAAACTTCGGGTCTTCACTCGCAAGCCACTTAATGACCGTCTGGAAACTCGGCATCTCTACCGTGCCGCAAGCGGCACGCAGGCTCTTGCCTTCCATCAGACGCTCACATAGGGTGTCTGCTATTTCCTGCGAGAACTTGGACGGCCTTCCGGGCTTTCCTTTGCCATTACGCGCCATAGAACGTAACACATCCGCCGCTCAATTCCATCCGCTGTGCTTCCACTTCCAGCCAGCCTGACGGCTGACCAGGCTGGTTATCGCGGTTCTGCGCCGTGTACACGTAGCAGTTCACGAAATGCACATGCTGGACGTGAATCTCCGTGTCCTGGGTTCCTTCGTCCACAGACCAGACCTGCGGGGCATTCTCTTTCTTGTGGAAGTACACGCGATACAGCATCACCAGAGGTCCTTGTTCCTATTGGCCCACGCCAGCAGAAGAAACATCGCCAGAGCGATAGCCAGAATTGATGCCTGCACCATGCTTGCCTCCGATGAGCCGCAACCGACGCGACTCCTTACGGAACTTACGATCTAACTGGGCCTTGCGCACGTCCTGGAACTTGTCGCAGTCCTGATGGTCAAGTGCGTACAGTTCCTGAAACTCCATCAGCGCGTCCGGCTGCCACACAATGGCACGGCGGATCGGCGTGGAGTCATAGCAGCCCGAGCAGCTTGCAATCCCGCGTTCGCGGTCAATCGAAATCAAGAGAAGTGCCGACCTTCCAGAACGGAAATGCGCGTCTCGTGATCTTCGATATTCTCTTCGGCTTTATCCAGCCGCCGGTGATGATCCACGACAGACTGCGCAAGCTTGCCATGGATATATGCCCCGACCAGCAATGTGACGCCAACTCCAGCCCAACTACCGATTGCCGACCAATCCATGCACGCTCCTCAAAAAAGAAGCCCCTCGTGGGAGGGGCTAATCTGCCTTGGTTCTTCCTGTAGAGGAAGCTTGCTTCAGACGCATCGGCGGCGCTTGGGACTACTGCCCAGGATTGCCTGGTGGATGAACTAAAAGCCCATCTTCATCCGGCGCCGCTCCCGCGCGCTCTGGCGCTCCGCATTCTCCTTTCGTGAAAGATGAAGTGCGAAGCTAATCAGCGGACTGCTCCGCCGATGTCTAAACTTTCTTCAGCGCAGCAATAGCTGCTTCCAGTGCAAGGAAGCGATCATGCACAGTCTTTTCGAGCGCCTGAATCGCCGCACTGATTCTGCCACTTAGAAACACGCCGCCGAAAAATCCAACCAGCGCCGCGATAAGAAACACAACCACGTAATCCATGTCCTTCGCCTCCTACGATTTGTTTCCGACCTTCACACCGAGCACACTAACCTGCGACTCACCAGGCATTCCCATCACGGATTTCAGAGTTTCCATGACGCTCGGAACGCCCACAAAACCAAGCATGATCGTGGCAAAAATCCAGAGCACATTGCTCGGAATCTCAAAAGGCGTCATTTTGGAGTGAAACACCGCATTGACGAGCGGGATAATGCCGTAATTCGCCAGAATCAGCGTCGTGATTCCATAGCAGAAGTAAGCCCGCGCGCCGCTTGAATGCGGATCAGCCTTCACATTGTCCGAAGTCGCAGCGATGATCTTGTTCTGTTGGTCGATCTGCGCTAAGGCAAGAGCTTGCTGCTGATCGGCAATGTGCTGTTGCGCCTCCAGCTTTTTCTGCGGATCGGGGATTAGATCAATGAGCGGCTTGGCGATGGATGCGATAGCACCCAGGAGGGAAGCCGGTCCTGAAGCTGCAGCTCCGGCAACTGTGGCGATTGTGCCGACAACTGGATTCGTGCTCATTGTGCCCACCCCTCAATCAGTGATTGGTGATACTTGGACCCGTCAATGGCCCGGTGAATGACGCGCTCAACGATGTTGCATGATTGGCCGCGGAGCCGCGGCAGTTTCTCGCTGAGCAAACGCAGATACTTGCCTTTAATCCATCGCGCAAGGCCGTCTTGCACCCATTCACGCGCAGCTTCCAGCGAAAGAAAGCACAGCGGCTTTGTGCCGGCAGGCTGATTCAGCCGATAGACAGGAACGAGCTTGGAGACACGGGTATTCGCCATAAGTACAGGGGGCCGTGCGAAGTGGCGGCACAGCATCGCACCCTGTTGGCGAGAGGAAGGGTAGCCTTGACGAAGTAGGCGGGATGTTTCCGCCTGACGGAGGCCTTACGATTCACACACTACACGCAATCTGTAGCGTGTCAAGTAAATTCTGCTACTCAGTGTTGCGCTTCTCTGGAAACTCAGCCTCCCAGAGCCGAAGGATTGCAAGCTGAATGCACGCATTGTCCGTAATCTCAAGCTTTTCCGAGATTTCAGCCAGCCGCTTCAGGGTCTTCGCGCTGAACCGGTAAGTGCGATTCGAGGTCTCACTACCAGATGTCGCTTTCTCTTTGACCATGCCCCAAGATATCGCGTATTACGTGCAAAAGCAAGTAACCTAACCGCAGAATTACCACAATTTGCACGTAATTTGCACACGAAATGAATCAAGATGTGCAACACTATCTGTGCGTTTCCCGAATTGGTGCTGGCACACGCGCAGGATTTTCCTCCGCCTCCAGGGTGCGGGAGATGCAGTAGCGGATTGCGTTGGTGCGGTCGAGTCCGAGTTTCTGAGCGAATTTATCCAAGGCTTTGAGCTGGGCAGCAGTCAATCCAATGTGAACGCGCGTAAGAGCCATGCGGAGATGCTAAAGCCTATGGCATGTGTTGTTTGGTGACTATCGTGTGCCTGTTATGCACACGATCTACACAGATTTCCACGGAAAAGCGCAGAAATGAGCATTGTCAATATGACCTCCGTTACTGATGGTTCCAATTTAAAACATGTTACTTCGTCAGTAATAAATCAACACACTTTGGGCCATCACGAATGCCCAGCCTGTGAAATTCAGAAGGCTGCCTTGGTACGCTCGATTTCTGCTGACCTGACCTTGGAAGAAGCTCTCGATCAATACATCGCTCTTCGTTCCATCGACGCAACCCCCGGCGCGATCTCTGCTCGGTATGTAAGTGAACACACCCAGCGGATGGACCGTAATCACAAAGAATCTCTTCTACTCTTCTTTCGCGGAATGCGACTCCAAGACATCCACTGGTACAACATGCGGGCTTATCAACATGCGCGTGTCGCTGGCGCGGAGCCATTTATACGTTTTCGACGCCCGCAAGATGCCAAACCAACCATGAAGAACGGGGAAATTATTGCTCCCCCGAAAGGCAAGACTCCCTGCCCATGCAAACCTCAGCAAGTGAATCAGGAACTGGGAACGCTTAGGACCCTGAAGGAATTGTCGGGGTGTTGGACGCAGGAAGATGAACTGTATTACCAGCAGCTCACTGCACAGCATAGCGGCATCCCGCGCGCTCTCACGCCGGAAGAACAGCGCGTCTGGATCGATGTCTCGCGCTGTCAGGATCGATGGATGATCGTTCACTGGTGGTCGATTGTAGCCATCGACAGCACCATGAGTACAAATGAGGTTGACGGCCTGCGCATCGGAGATCTCAACCTTTACCAGCGCGTCGTCACTGTGCCATGGCCCTGCGCGAAGAACCGTTTCCGCAAGCGCACCATCGCTATTGAGAATGCGGATGCGCTTTGGGCCTGGGAGCGATTGCTGGCGCGGGCCTACGATCTCGGTGCGCGCGAACCCCAGCACCATCTCTTTCCATTTGGGGAACGTGGCGCAGGGACAGAAAATGAAAAGAGGAAGTCCAAGTATGATCCCACCCGCCACATGACCGGCAGCGGCATCAAGCGCCAATGGAACGAAGTCCGCGAAGCCACCAGGCTTGACTGGGTGGATCGCTATGGCATGCGTCACACTGGCGCAACCAGGCTTGCTGAGGCTGGCGTTCCCATCGACATCATCATGTCCCGCATGGGCCACGCGACGGAAGAAATGCGACAGCACTACACGCAGATCAGCGTGTCTGCTCAGCGCCGCTGGCTGAGGCCTCAACCGTACACACAGCACATGTACGCGCCACCGCCGGCACAGATGCCAATGCAGGCACCTCCGCAGTATCCTCCACAAATTCCACCCTATGGACAAGCCAGCCCGACAGAGTACACATCCCGCACGTGGCCTGAATACCCACATCATCCTCAGGTGGTGAACTATGGACGCTGAACATACTCAGCAGCATATTGATTGTCCGGCCTGTGAAAATCTGCGCATAGAAGCCCTGATGCAATTCCATTTAGTTCGTTTGGAGTGTTTGATTCTATTGAAGCTGCTGCTCCGAAAAAAATCTTAGAAAATAATTCTTGACATATTTTCCCGAACGCGCGACTATACCTACATGGCCAAATACTTCAGCCACGAAGAACTTGTCGAAGACCTAAGAAAAGAGGTCGGAGAAAGCTCACAGACTGAGGTTGCTGCTAAGTACGGAGTCTCGCGTTCGACGATTAACGAAATTCTAAGCGGCAGGCAGGGCATCAGTGAGCGCTTTGCAGAAATTCTCGGTTACGAGCGCGAATTGATGTTTCGCAAGGCCAGCTAGTAGTTCTTGTTTTGAAGCACTTTTTGAGCTAACGATTTGACCTGCTTGCTCTAACGATTCGTAATCGGCAGGTCACCGGTTCAAGTCCGGTCGTCGGCTCCAGTAAAAATCCTCAGACTGGTATTCACCAATCCTCCACACTTCCCACAGCTATCCACAGTTCTGCACCACTTA
>Ga0070741_10003300_pt1 | contig 40451 bp, 39 predicted proteins | sample Coa_R1_4_FD_66440 | JGI IMG/M metagenome (GOLD analysis project Ga0070741, IMG submission 66440) | Surface soil microbial communities from Centralia Pennsylvania, which are recovering from an underground coalmine fire - Coalmine... | ecosystem: Environmental > Terrestrial > Soil > Unclassified ...
TCGTGGATCAGGACGGGGGCACGATAAGGCCACCCAAGGGGCTGGGGATAAGGAATCGCGAAAAATTTTTCGCGTTGAAATCATTTAGGAATTTAGTCTGATGGGCCGTCATGGCCGGGCCTGTCCCGGCTATCCACGTCTTAACGGTACCTCAGCCAGGAAGGCGTGGATGCCCGGCATAAAGCCGGGCATGACGAATGATGGGCTTTGCGTTCGTTTGCTACTCATCCCTCGCTCCGCTCGGATATCTGCGCGTCAACTTCCTGTACTTCACCCGGCCTGGTACGCGCGGCCGCGCGATGCCCGGTGTTCGGAGAAATTTGGCACTCATGTCCCTGCGGAAGAGGCACGATCAACCTTCTGGAAAGCCTATCCGCCAACCCGGTCTTAACATCTCATCCGTACAATGACCCGCTCACACGAGAATCGTCGGCTGCCGAGGCGAGCTCGGCGCCGATGCCGGGTTTGGGAGTGGGGCTTCAATGAGCCGTGTTATCGCCATCGCCGGATCGGCGCTTAGGTTTCCGGCCGCGCGCCTTCGCGCTTTCGTCATCGAACTGCTGGAGACAATGACCAGCGATTATCATCCCGAGCGGCATTACATGCGCGGGCCCGGCCCGGCGTGGAAGGCGAAGCACCCCGAGCAAGCCTGATCCTTTGCTGGCAGGCATCGTTTATCCCTCCGGAGGGGAGGGTGGCGCATCACGAAATGATGCGTCGGGTGGGGAGTTCGTTTAACGTTTGGAGGATTTTCGACATCACGCCGTCGAGATTCCGGTCAATTTCGTTGTTCCAGAATCTCAAGATTTGATAACCGCTACTTTGCAAAGCGCTGTCTCTTCTTGCATCCGCCCGGATACCGGTATCGAGATTGTGCTGACCGCCGTCGACTTCGACGACGAGACGCGCCTAGCGGCATTCAAAATCGACAATGTACGGGCCAATCGGCGACTGGCGGCGAAAATGAAAACCTAGCGCACGCAGCTCCCTTAGCCGCACCCACAACTTCACTTCTTGAGGTGTGAGCCGTTTTCGTAACTGTCGGGCACGTTCGTTTGCCATCACCCCACCCGGCCTCGCTTCGCTCGGCCACCCTCCCCTGAAAGGGGAGGGATAAGGATGCCTCAACTTAGTTTACTAAAATCCGGCTTCCTTCGCTCCGCAAACGCTTTGAATGCCTCCGCCGCCTCCGGTGTCTTGAGCCGCGCGGCGAAGCGCTCGGTTTCCTTCTCGATCACCGCGACCACCGCCGCGCTATCGCGCATCAGCGCCTTGATCTCCATGAGTGCGCCCATGGGCTTTGCTGCGAGCGTCCGCGCGCCTTCCTTCGCACGCGCTTTCACCTGAGAAGCGGGGAGCGCCGCGGTCGCAAGCCCGATCCGTTCGGCCGTCCGGCCGTCGATCGCTTCCCCGAGCGCGAAGATCGCATAGGCGCGCGCGTGACCCGCGCACGCGGGCAAGAGCCAGCTCGAAGCCGCTTCCGGCACCAGCGCAAGATCGGCAAAGGGCGCGGTCAGCCTTGCATCCTCGGCGATAAATACAGCGTCGCAATGCAAGAGCATCGTTAGCCCGATGCCGACTGCGTTTCCTTGGACTGCGGCGACAATCGGTTTTGGAAATCGCCCGAGTGCAAGAATGAATGGATGCGCGGCGAGCGTCTCGGCGGGCTTCGCGCCGGTAGCGATCGCTGCGAAATCGGCGATGTCGTTGCCGGCGGTGAACATGTCGCCCTCGGCCTCGAACAGGACGACCCGGATGGTAGGGTCCTTCGCGGCCCGCCCCAGCTCTCGGGTGAGTGTCCCGTACATCGCGTTGGTAAGGGCGTTTTTCTTGTCGGGCCGGGAAAGCGTAAGGGTCAGCACGCCGCCTTCCTGCGCGATCCGGATATGCTCGGTCATAGGTGCCTCGGTAAGCGTGGAACGGGGATCAGGATTGTTTACCAGACATGGCTTTTCGGGGCGAAAACCTTAACTGTCCTTTGCGTTTGCGGGCTGGCGTGCTAACCACTCTCGCCAACCCGGCGGCGATTCCAGCCGCGGTCAAGATCCGGCAAGAACCCGGAGAGGAGTTGGCGATGAACCGTCACAACGGCGGCCTCGCGCAAGAAGCGCTCACCTTCGACGACGTGTTGCTGAAACCTGGGCTCTCGGAGGTCATGCCCTCCGACGCCGATATCCGCACGCGGCTCACCCGCACGGTCACCCTTAATCTCCCGATCCTGTCTGCCGCCATGGACACAGTCACCGAGGCGCGGCTTGCGATCGCGATGGCGCAGGCGGGCGGCCTCGGCGTCATTCACCGCAACCTTTCGCCCGAGGAGCAGGCCGAGCATGTCCGGCGCGTGAAGCGCTTCGAGTCCGGCATGGTCGTGAACCCGGTCACGATCAGCGCCGATGCAAAGCTCGAAGATGCGCTCCGCATCATGGACGATCATGGTATTTCCGGCCTCCCGGTTGTCGAGCACAAGAACGGCAGGCCGGGGAGGCTCGTCGGCATCCTGACCAACCGGGACGTGCGCTTCGCCGCCAATCCGAAGCAGCCGGTTTCGGAATTGATGACCAAGAATCTCATCACCGTGCAGGAGGGCGTCACCGAAATCGACGCGAAGAAGCTCCTGCACCAGCACCGCATCGAAAAACTGCTGGTGGTGAACAAGGATTTCCATTGCGTCGGCCTGATTACGGTGAAGGACATCGAGAAGGCGGTCGCGAACCCGAACGCCTGCAAGGACGAGCAGGGGCGCTTGCGCGTCGCCGCCGCGACTACGGTGGGCGAGGGCGGCTTCGAGCGCACCGAGCGGCTCATGGATGCCGGTGTCGATGTCGTCGTGGTCGATACCGCGCACGGCCACTCCCGGCGCGTGCTGGATGCCGTCGGCCGCATCAAGCGGCTTTCGAACAAGGTGCAGGTGGTCGCCGGCAACATCGCGACCCGCGAGGGCGCGAAGGCGCTGATCGACTCGGGCGCCGACGCGGTCAAGGTCGGCATCGGGCCGGGTTCGATCTGCACGACGCGCGTCGTCGCCGGCGTCGGCGTGCCGCAGCTCACGGCGGTGCTGGATGCCGCGGAAGAGGCGGCGAAGACCGATACGCCCGTTGTCGCCGACGGCGGCATGAAGTTTTCGGGCGACGTCGCAAAGGCGCTCGCGGCGGGCGCGCATTGCGCCATGATCGGCGCGCTCTTAGCGGGCACCGAGGAGAGCCCCGGCGAGGTCTATCTCTATCAGGGCCGCTCTTATAAGTCGTATCGCGGCATGGGCTCGGTCGGCGCGATGGCGCGCGGATCGGCCGACCGCTATTTCCAGCAGGACATTAAAGACTCGCTCAAGCTCGTGCCGGAAGGCGTCGAGGGCCAGGTGCCGTTCAAGGGGCCGCTCGCTACCGTATTGCATCAGCTTGCCGGCGGCCTGCGCGCGGCGATGGGCTATGTCGGCGCGAAGAACCTGCAGGAGTTCCGCGAGAAGGCGCAATTCGTGCGCATCTCGGGCTCGGCGCTGCGCGAGAGCCACGTGCACGACGTGACGATCACGCGCGAAAGCCCGAACTATCCGACGAGGATGTGAGTTTATCCCTCCCCGTTCCGGGGAGGACGGCCGCGCTTTGCGCGGCCGGTGGGGTGAACCCGTTTTCATTTCTCGTCATCACCGGGCCGCAGCGTCCCGCGAGCAGAGCGAGCGGATGACGCTGCGAGACCCGGTGATCCATGAGGACTGTCAACGTATTCGGATAATCATCATGGATTACCGGGTCTCGTCCGCGCCACGGCCCGCGTTCCGCTCGCCGGGCGCGACGGCCCGGTAATGACAAAATTGCAAACTGAGACGCTACGGCGATAATCCCGCCGTGAACGAGAAACCCAAAATCACCGTCGCGGGTGCCGGCATGATCGGCTGTTATGTAGGCGGCGCGCTCGCGTGCGCGGGCCGCGATGTGACGCTCCTCGTCCGCCCGTATCTCGAAGATGCGATCCGTGCCCACGGTCTGCGCATTTCCGATCTCGAAGGCCGGGACAAGGTCCTCTCGGAAAGAGAGATCACGGTGACGAGCGATCCCGCGAGGGCGCTTTCCTCCGCTGACATCGTGCTCGTCACCGTGAAAAGCGGCGGCACTGCCGAGATGGTCGAGCTGATCGCAAAACATGCGCCCAAAGGCTGCACCATCGTGAGTCTGCAAAACGGCGTCAACAACGTAGCCGTCCTGCGCGAACGTGCGGGCGCGGGCCGCACGGTGGTGCCGGGCATGGTGCCGTTCAATGTCGTGCACGAGAAGAAGGCCGAGCCGCATTTCCATCGTTCGACTTCGGGCCTGATCGTGATCGGCATGAATGCATCGGGGCTGAAAGCGGCGCTCGAAGTGCCCGGCATCAAAGTCGAGGAGACCGCCGAGATCGAATCCGTCCAGTGGGCGAAGCTCCTCATGAACCTGATCAACGCGCAGAATGCGCTTGGCGGCGAGTCGCTCCTCGAAGGCATCCGCAACCGCGGCTGGCGCAGGATTTTCGCCGTGCAGATCGAGGAGGCGCTGCGCGTCTATCGCGCCGCCGGCATCAAGCCAGGGAAACTCGCGGGCAAGCCGCCATGGTTGATCCCATGGCTTCTGCGCTTGCCGGATTTTCTGTTCGACCGGATCGCGCCTCGCATGGTTTCGATCGATCCGCGTGCGCGAACCTCGATGCTGGAGGATCTGGAGCGCGGCCGCCCGACCGAGATCGACTATCTGCACGGCGCGATCGCTTCGCTCGGCCGCAAGCACGGCATCCCGACGCCCACGATCGACATGATGATCCGACGGGTGAAAGAGGCCGAGGGTGCGGGCAGGGGCTCGCCGCGGCTGAAGCCGGAGGATATTTCGGTCGGGTAACGGGCAGCAGGGCGCGCCTTTGGAAAATCCCGCAAGAGCGGCTAAGAAGCGCCGTCAGAGGTTACAGGGAGATTCCGCAAATGTCGCTCCGTTTCGTGCTCGCGCCGCTCTTTGTGCAAGTCGCACTCACTTTCGTGCTGATGTTCGGGATGGCCGGGTTGCGGCGCAAGGCGCTGGTGACGAAGGAAGTGCACCCCAAGGACATCGCGCTGCGGGAGCCGAACTGGCCCAAGCGCGCGACGCAGTTCGCGAACGCCTATCACAACCAGCTTGAGCTCCCGATCCTCTTTTATGTGCTGACGATCCTGGAGCTGATCACGCGCCAGGCGGATTTGTTGTTTGTGATCCTCTCCTGGGTCTTCGTTGTTTGCCGCATCGTGCAGGCCTTTATCCACACGACGAACAACCGCGTCATGCGCCGCGGCATGGCCTTCGGCGTAAGTGCGATGGCGCTGGTCGTCATGTGGATCGCTTTCGGGATTCGTTTGTTGCTCTAAATGACGCCTGCCGCGCGGATTTCCGCCGCCATCGAGATTCTTACCGAACTTGACGCGCGTTCGCGGCCCGCCGCCGACGTGCTGAAAGGCTGGGGCTTGTCGCACCGCTTCGCCGGCTCCGGCGATCGCGCCGCGATCGGCACCCTTGTCTATGACGCGCTGCGCAGAAAGGCTTCGAGCGCGTGGATCATGGGCGCGGACACGCCGCGCGCGGTGGTGCTCGGCACGCTCCATCTCGCGCGCGGGCTGGAACTTCCGGCGATCGAAAAGCTGTTCGACGGCTCGCGCTTTGCGCCCGAACCGCTTTCGCGGGAGGAACGGAAGCGCCTCGAAAAGGCGTCGCTCGACGATGCACCGCCGCATGTGCGCGGCGATTATCCCGAATGGCTCGATAACCAGTTCGCGCAAAGTTTCGGCGAAGACCGCGCAGAGGAGGGCGCGGCGCTCGCGGCGCGCGCACCGCTCGATCTCCGCACGAATACGCTGGTCACGACGCGCGAAAAATTGCTCGAAGAGCTCTCGCATCTGCAGGCGGCGGAAACGAGCTGGTCGCCTTTCGGCATTCGGATTCCGCTCGACGAGCAGGGCCGCAATCCGCCCGCGACCTCCGAGCCGTCGTTCCAGAAAGGCCAATTCGAGGTGCAGGACGAAGGCTCGCAGCTCGCGGCACTTCTTACCGGCGCGAAAGCGGGCGAGCAGGTGCTCGATCTTTGCGCGGGCTCCGGCGGCAAGACGCTCGCGCTCGCGGCGCTTATGGAAAACAAGGGGCAGATTTTTGCCTATGACGGCGACCTCCGCCGCCTCGCGCCGATCCATGACCGCATCAAGCGCGCGCATGCGAGAAACATTCAGGTGCGCTCGCCGAAGGGAAAGACCGGCGTTCTTTCCGGTCTCGAAGGCCGCATGGATCTCGTGCTCGTGGACGCGCCCTGCACCGGCACCGGCGTCTGGCGGCGGCACCCGGACGCGAAATGGCGGATCCGCCCCGGCGCGCTCGAAATCCGCGTGAAGGAACAGGCGAAGCTGCTCGATCAGGCAGCAGCCTTCGTAAAGCCGGGCGGAAGGATCGCGTATGTCACGTGCTCGCTGCTCGATGCCGAGAACGGCGCGCAGCTGCGCGGCTTTCTCGCGCGCAACGGGGACTGGTCGGCGCTTTCGTTCGCCGAGCTTTGCAAGCCGCTCGGCGAGCGCGGCATAGTGTTGCAGCGGGCCGCGATCGCGACGCCCGAAGGCCTGATGCTGACGCCCCGGCGCACCAATACCGACGGCTTCTTTATCTCCATGCTGCGGCGGAAAGAACGCGGTTAATTTTTTCTGAATCGTTCCGCTCGAATTCGCCGAAAATCGCAATCGTATCTTGAGAGTTGATTGCGATAGTCCCGCATCCATATTCCGGGTTGAAAGCCCATGCCCGAGCTCGCGAACAAAGTTGCAAATTTTTCGGATCGCGTTGACGCGCCGCCGCTCGCGCCCTCACTCGGCCGCTTTCATTGCGAGATCGTCGAGCAGGTCGGCGCAGCATGGGATGCGCTCGCAGCGGGCTTCACTGATTTCTGCATGGAGCAATCCTTTGCCTTCGCCGGCTCGCGCTGGAGCAAGCTGCGCGCGGTTGGGCTGATCCTGCGCGAGGATGGAGCGGCAGAGCCGGTCGCGATGGCGCTCGCGCTGATCGCGGCGTTGCCCGTGCTTGGCATCGGACTCGCTTACGTGAAGTTCGGGCCGCTGTGGCGGCGAAAAGACAAGCCGGCCGATCGGGACGTGCTGTTCGCCATCCTCGATGCGTTAAAGCAGGAGTTCGGGATCAGGCGCCGCCTTGTCGTGCGCGTGCTGCCGCCCGCAGACCCGGACCACGACTGGAACGAGGCGCTCAAGCGCGCGAATTTTTCCTTGCACAAAGCGCTTTCCGACCGCGAGCGTTATCTCGTCGATCTAACGCTTTCGGAGCAAGAACAGCTCGCTTCGCTCGGCGCGCAATGGCGCGCAAATCTGAAAAAGGCGTCGAGCGAACTCGTGATTGAAGAGCCGGATTTGCAGAGCGGCATTCCCGCCTTCGTCGAGCTCTACAAGAACATGCTCGCGCGCAAGCAATTCAGGGATCATCACGGTATCGAGGACCTGCCGGCGATTGCCGAGCAGGCGGGGGAGACGCTCGGCCTGCGCCTCTTCCTGGCGCGCCATCAAGGGGAGCCCGTGGTGGGCTCCATCATTATCGGTTCGGGCGAGCGGGTGTTCGTCCCGTTCAGCGCGACGAGCGACAAGGCGCTCTCATTGCGCGCGGGCTACGCGCTCCGCTGGGCGATCATCAACCGGCTGCGCGGCTCGAACGCGCGCTGGCTGGACCTCGGCGGCGCCGAGGGGGATTCGGGTCTCAGGCACTTCAAGCTCGGAAACGTGGGCAAACGGGGCCGGGTCGTGGATATTCCCGGGGAGTACGACTTCGCGCCGAACGCCCTTGCGGCCGCCGCCGCCCGGGCCATTGAACTCGGCCGCGGTCTGATGCGGACCTCGACCCTGAAAAAGCTCGTGGTTTTACTGCCGATCTGACTTTTCCGCCGGTCGAGCATCCACGCCTTTCTTGCGGACAGGCCGTTAAGTCGTGGATGGCATTCGAACTCGGGCTTGCCCGAGTTCGACGCCTTAAGAGCTCAAGTCGGGTAAACCCGACTTGAGTGACAAGCCCGGCCATGATGATCGAAAGCGAGTCGACAGCCCCGATCCAAGGCCTTAGAAGCGCGCGCATGGCCGCGCACCACAACAAGATTCTGATCGTCGATTTCGGCTCCCAGGTCACCCAGTTGATCGCCCGCCGCGTCCGCGAAGCCGGCGTTTACTGCGAGATCGTTCCCTACCAGAAGGCGGCCGAAGCGTTCAAAGAGATGAAGCCGCAAGGCGTCATCCTGTCCGGCGGGCCGGCCTCCGTGCTCGATGAAGATGCACCCATGCCGCCGATGTCGATTTATGATGCGGGCGTGCCCGTGCTCGGCATTTGTTATGGCGAACAGGCGATGGCCCAGCAACTCGGAGGCCAAGTTGAGGGCGGCCATCACCGCGAATTCGGCCGCGCCGAACTTGAAGTGAAAAAGCCTTCGGCGATTTTCGAAGGGGTATGGGAGCCGGGCAAGCGCTATCCGGTCTGGATGAGCCACGGCGACCGCGTCACGAAGCTCCCGCCGGGCTTCGAGGTCATCGGTGTCTCGGAGAACGCGCCGATCGCGATGATCGCCGACGAGAAGCGCAAGTTCTACGCTACGCAATTCCATCTCGAAGTCGTGCACACGCCGCAAGGCGCGTCGCTTTTGGCGAATTTCGTGCACAAGATCGCGGGTCTGAAATCCGACTGGACGATGCGCGCCTTCCGCGAAGAGTCGATCGAGAAAATCAGGAAGCAGGTCGGCAAGGCGCGCGTGTTGTGCGGGCTCTCGGGCGGCGTGGATTCCTCCGTCGCCGCGGTGCTCCTGCATGAAGCGATCGGCGATCAGCTCACTTGCGTTTTCGTCGATCACGGCCTGTTGCGCAAGGGCGAGGCTCAGGAGGTCGTTTCGCTCTTTCGCGGCACCTACAACATTCCGCTCGTTCATGTGGATGCGAGCGGGCAGTTTCTGAAGGCGCTGAAGGGCGTCACCGATCCGGAGCAGAAGCGGAAGACGATCGGAAAGCTGTTCATCGATGTCTTCGAAGCCGAGGCGAAGAAAATCGGCAAGGTGGATTTTCTCGCGCAGGGCACGCTCTACCCGGACGTGATCGAGAGCGTTTCGTTCTCCGGCGGGCCTTCGGTCACGATCAAGTCGCATCACAATGTAGGCGGCCTGCCGGAGCGCATGAATCTGAAACTCGTCGAGCCCTTGCGCGAGCTGTTCAAGGACGAGGTGAGGGCGCTCGGCCGCGAGCTGGGCCTGCCGGAGAAATTCGTCGGCCGCCATCCGTTTCCGGGGCCGGGGCTTGCGATTCGCATGCCGGGCGAGATCACGAAGGAACGGCTGGAAGTGCTGCGGCTCGCGGACGCGATTTATCTCGAGGAAATCCGCCGCGCCGGACTCTACGACGAAATCTGGCAGGCCTTCGCCGTGCTGCTTCCGGTCCGCACCGTGGGCGTCATGGGCGACGGCCGCACTTATGATGAAGTGATCGGGTTGCGCGCCGTCACCTCCACCGACGGCATGACCGCCGACTTCTATCCCTTCGACATGAGCTTCCTCGGCCGCGTCGCGACGCGCATCATCAACGAGGTGCGCGGCGTGAACCGCGTTGTGTATGACGTGACATCAAAGCCGCCGGGGACGATTGAGTGGGCGTGAGGGTACTATTGGCGGCGGTAGCGTAGGTTGGAGTAGCTTCGATGCCCTCATATTCAGTTGTATCTTCCACGAAAGGTTTCTCCTCCAAGAAGCGCTCTTTGATTTCATTTAAGCGAGGTCGCGCGGATGTAAAGAGCGATTGAGTCGCCGGAGAACTAAAGCGTATCGTGGAGTGCGATTAGGACAATTCGTTAGAAAGGTCTACGTCGCGAGGAAAGGCGAAAGTGCACTCGTGGGCGCGCCACGTCAAACGGGGGACGAGTGAAACGCCCATCAGATCCGCGCTGATGCGGTCAGGAAAATGTCTACACTTTTCTGACCGGCACTTGGACGCGCTGATAGCCGGGCAGGCGTTTCGCGAGCGCCTCGGGCAGTCCGATAGCGCTGCGAGCGTATAATCGCCGGTCGGAATGCGCCCGTCGTTGCCAATCGGTGATCGAGGCGTCGCGCTTGTAACATCGCAAGTCCGCCGGCCATTCCTATTAGACAGCTTCAAGAAGAGCTCTTTCACGTGGACTCCAGCCAAGGGAGACGCGGCGGTCGTCAATCAACAGGAGAGGAGACGCCCAGATCGGCCCAATGACCGGGCACGAATTTAACGTGCAACGTCAGCGATGACAGGCAGGATCCCAGCGGGGGCTTCCGAAGCTGGTTTAAAAGCGTCATTCGACGTGCGCAATGCTGGTTGGGTCTTGACCCGGGCGAGCTGACGTCGGCAGCTGCATCGATGGGATAGATCCGTTGGGATAGATTTGGACGACGATCTCGCAAACGAGCCCTTCGGAACGCCAGTCGAACTTCACGGCCCCACGCAATTGCCCGACCATCTGCTCGATTACCCGGCTGCCGAAACCCCGATGGTTAGGCTCTTGCACCATCGGACCGCCCACTTCGCGCCAAATTATCGTGAGCCGTCCGTTCTCTCTGTGCCACGTCAACTCGAGCCGGCCAGCTGCTTGTGACAAACAGCCGTACTTAGCCGCATTGGTCGTGAGTTCATGCAGGATTATGGTGAGAGGCTGGGCAGCATTCGGGGCCAAAGAGATCGAGGGACCTGCAATCTGCACACGAGTTTTGTCGCTTGGCGCATAGGGAGCAAGCTCCTGGGAAGCAATAGTGGATAGATCGGCCCCAATCCACCGCGACTCGACTAACAAGGAGTTGACGTTTTCGAGCGCGCGGAAACGCCCTTCGAGCGCTTGCTTTAGGTCGTCTACGCTGTCTGCGCGTGAAAGATGGAGGATCGCCCTGACACTTGCCAGCAAATTCTTGCTGCGGTGCTCAGCTTCCCGAGCCAGCACGGCGATCTGTTCTCGGTCTCGCTTCTGTTGAGTGATATCTCTCGCGATCTTCGAGGCTTCGACAATCCCATTATTCTCGTCTTTCACTGACGAGCGCACGTTCGAGATCTGACGTGTTGGGCACACCGAGACCACATTGGATCGGAAGCCACTCAATTGGACAAAAGCGGACGACGCATCGCCAGCCATCTTCGGACGCCTGGTGTGCTTGCTTGAGGCACGGTGCACGCTTGCTTGAGGGTGCTGCTGATCGCCGTCCATGACATACGCCAAGCCCTGCCATTCGGCGTCGGCGATGGGTGCGTGTATGTCGGAAAAGCGAGGCGGGTCTGAGTCAGCGGATCGAAGCCGATGTTCCCGGACCGGCGCATCGGTTGCTGCTGTCCGAGCGAGACTCTTGATGAACCTAAGGAGTTCCTCTGCCGTGTCGCGGCGGATCTTCATCCCGTAGCTGAGAATCGATCCGTTTCCGGATATGCGTGACTCAGCCTCAGCAATCATACGTTCCAGCCGTCGTTGTATCGCTTCGATGTGATCTGGCATTCTCTCTCTCCAAGCGCCGTATCTGCTAACTTTGGAGGTCGTGCATGCGAGACCGGCATCGACTGCCGGCCTCGCACGCACACAGTGTCACGCTGTGACTCGCGGTGGGTTGCGATGGACGAACCACAGCCGCGCGGCTGCGAGGACTGCCACCGCTATGCCGACTGCGAGGTGCACACCCCTCGCAGCTGCGTTTTCCGAAAAGGCGGCCACCCAGGGCGCGATGACCGCCCAGACGCCGAGCGCCAGATTGATCCACTCCTCCCACTGAGTGAAGGCGACGAGTGCGCCGAGCGCGACGAGTGTAATAGCAGTACCGGTGATCCAAGCGTTCCAGGCTGCGGTAGCGTCAGCGGTGAAGTTCAGCGCCCAGGGTGCGAGCGCCAAGCACACGCCGAGGACGACGTTTGCAATGTCGATGACGTTCTCTTTGGTGTTGAGTGTCGTAAGTCTGTCGAACATGACTTCTCTCCGTTTTCGTCACTTTGTGGTTAGCGATGCTTCCGGGGGAAGCTGTTGGAGTGGTGTCGTCAGCTTCCGCGCTAGCGGCACCACGAGACTCATTGGCGGACGACTCGACCGTCCCACTCGGATTGTCGAGTCCGTCTTCTTCCTCGGCGTCGTCGCGCTGCAAGTTTAGCAACCATTGGCGGAGCCAGGTCGGATCGACTGCTCCGGCGGCAATCTCGCGAAGTGCGGTGACGGTCGGCTTGTCCCCGTCCAGCGACACGTGCGGTGTGTCCCCGCGGCTCAACGCACGGGCGCGCGCCGCAGCGAGCAGCACAAGCTCGAAGCGGTTCGGTACGACCCGTTCGCAGTCGATGGTCGTGATCCGTGCCATACGGTCTCCTATGCGGCCTGACGGTCCCCGCTGCTGGCTGCTCGGACGAAGGCAAGAGGGGTCTCGACTGGTCGTGCCCGATCCTCGCAGACCTCATCGGTGCTGCGATCCCGCGGCGCATGGCGGGCATGATCTTGACCGTGGCGGGCATGATCTTGACCATGGACGATAAAGGTGAGGCCCTGCCGTTCCGCATAGCCCACGGCAGCTTCCCGGGTCGGAAAAGTCAGTTCGACCTGAGTAAGGGGATCGTCCCCACCGGTCCAACCCATCAGCGGTTCGATAAAGGGCGGCGTCCGTCGCTCGAAGCGAAGCTTCCAATGCCGGGTGTTCGCCTTGCCCGATGTCATAGCGGAGCGAGCGGGCCGATAGATCACCGCGACCGCATCATCGGGAAACACAGAAGCCGTCAATGGTGTCTTCGGTGTGCTGACGGGCCCGGTCAGGTCCTCTCGTGCGCTCTCGACTAACTCCAACATTGCTGCCGCCTTCGCAGACGTGGCGGTGGGAGCGCGCCAGCTCCCGCCCGCCGGAGTTTCCTTTCTGTTTATTTGCCGTTGATCGCGATGCGCTTCACGTTGCGTTGCGCCTCGGTCGACCTCGGCAGGGTGACGACGAGCACTCCGTTGCGGAAGGACGCGTTCACCTTGTCCTCATCGATGTCGTCGACGGGGATGCGCCGCTCAAACCGGCCGTAGAAGCGCTCGCTGAACAGCCTGTCGTTGTCTTCCGTCTCGGTCTTCTTCTCGCCCTTGATGGCGAGCACGCCGTTCGACAGTTGGACTTCGATGTCCTCTTCCTCGAGGCCAGGGAGCTCGGCCGTAATCCTCACCTCTTTGTCGTTCTCGCTCACCTCGATGTCCGGCCACGACCAGGGTCCGTTGAGCACGCGGCCGGAGCGGAACGGGGTGAAGTCGAACCCGCGGAAGACGTCGTCGAACAAGCGGTTCATTTCACGGTGCAAAGTAAGGAAGGGCGTGCCTTCCTCTCCGCGCTGCACCGGAACGCGGATGCTGCGGTTCCAGGGAATGAGCTCTCTCATGCTCATGTTACGCCTCCTATCTCAAACTGGCGGCCCGCGTGGCCACGGCCACGCGACACCACCTCCAGCTGGCCCGATCGGACTTCCGATCAGGCCGCTTGCTTCTGCTCGATTTGCTGGGTTTCGCCGCTGGAAGGACCGGATTTTATCTCGATCCGGCGCGGCTTCATGGCTTCCGGCAACTCGCGCACCAGGTCGACCTGCAGAAGCCCGTCCTCGAACGAGGCGCCCTTCACCTCGACGTAGTCGGCGAGGTTGAACTGGCGCCGGAACGGACGCCCGGAGATGCCCTGGTAGAGGTACTCGCGATCATCCTTCTCGGCCTTGCGGCCTTCCACGGTAAGCATGTTCTGCTCCGCCGTGACGGTGATCTCCTCCGGCTTGAAGCCAGCCAGAGCCAGCGAGATGCGATAGTTGTCCTCACCGGTCCGCGCGATGTTGTAGGGCGGGTAATTGTCCTCGCCCGCCAACCGGAGCGAATCGTCGATGAGATCGACGAGGCGATCAAAACCGACGGTCGATCGCCAGATGGGTGTGAGATCGAAGTCTCTCATAGCCACATCCTCCATTGAGCAACATGGATACGAGGGGCGCCCAAAGAGCCGACGCCCCCTTTGGACTTTGCCGATCCCCGACGGGGCGATCGGCGATTCGCGATTTAGGAAAGCTGGTCGCGGCGTCAAGGGGTCTGCCCCGTCGTCAGAGCATTTGACGCCGGTTGCCCCTGCCACTCGGCAGGCCAGCCTCTGAATCGCCGTCCCGGCAGCCCAACCGCGCTCTTTGTGTTGCGGCCGTCTGTAGCCGTGCTCAGCCAGCCTCACGTGCGAAGACGTGCTCTCAGTCGTCGGTCCCGGTCGAAGAGAATCATGATCGCCAAGATCCATCGCCACCAAGGCGACGCTCGATGAACTGAGCCGCGCTTGGGCTTGGTCAAGGCGTTGCCTTATGAGGGCCGACGGCCGCGCAGTGCCGAACTGCGCGAACCCCCTTATCTCAAGATATGAGGAACAACAGGAGCGACAGCGGCACCAGTTCAGTGCGTGACAATGACACCGTCAACCGCTCGCCATTCGGCCGGCCGGATCAGGTGCTGGTGCGCGACCCTGACCGAGTGCAGCGCGCCTTCGAGTTCGCGCTGCCAATAGTCAAGGAAGCCATGGAGCGTCGGGAAGTCCGGCGCCGTATCGTAATCCTGCCAGACATAGAGTTGCAGGAAAGCCGGGTGGTCCGGCAAATGGTAATGGATTTCCGTCGTGGTCAAACCATAGCCGCCCCATTGCAGCAGAAACTCCCGGCTCGCTGCCATTGGTTCTCGTCCTTCAAACTTGCCGCCTTGATGCTTCACGTGATCGGAGAGCAAACGGCATTGTCAGGTGGAAATGCCGGCGCCCTGGCAGGGGGCCGAGCGAGATCGTCCAGTCGACGCAGTGCGTCCATGACGTCGTCGAACGACACCGGCGCGGGGGTACCAGGGATTTGACGGAAGGCTGGCCTGGACTCGACCGCGCAGGCGTCCGACGCCCAGGACGAAAGAATGGCCCGCTTCTCCGAAAGACCAAGGTACGGATCGTCGATGACGTCGCGCGGATGTTTGTAGAACTGCCCCGGATTCAAAAGCCGATCGAGATGCGGATCGTCGGTGCTGAGATGAGACGGCGGTGTCGTGTGCTTGCTCGTTCCCACCATGGCGGTCTCCTGATTCCAATGCTCCTTTCCGAAGAGTGCGCGCAGGGTTTCCCAAGAGTGCGCAGGGGCCGCTCGGGCCCGGCATCAGCGATGATTTTGGTAGGACCTTTTTTTCTTCAAGAGGGCAGGCCTTGACCGCTAGGGCGAGCGATGCACAGAAAACTTCAAGTATATCAATGCATTAAGGTGCATTGGCGCTCCAGGGCGCGGAGTGCCAAAAATTTTGCGCCGACCTCTTGAACTCGATTTTTTCCGATCCTAGCTCGATTTCCGCGCCGGCCGGCGACACCGGCTTGCGCCTTATGACATCGCTGATCTGAGCAAGGAGGATTTGCATGCATTTCCGCCCGCTGCACGACCGTGTCGTCGTGCGTCGTATTGATGCCGAGGAGAAGACCACCGGGGGCATCATCATTCCCGACACCGCAAAGGAAAAGCCGCAGGAAGGCCAGATTGTTGCCGCCGGTCCCGGTGCCCGCAACGAGAAGGGCGAACTCGTCCCCCTCGATGTGAAAGCCGGTGACCATATCCTCTTCGGCAAATGGTCCGGCACCGAGGTCAAGATCGACGGCGAGGAACTGCTCATCATGAAGGAGAGCGACATCCTTGGCGTCGTCGAGAAGGTCGGGACGATCAAGAAGGCGGCCTGACGAGATCATCCACTCATCATCAACATCGCTGAGAAAGGAGGTTACAGCCATGGCTGCCAAGGAAGTGAGGTTCTCGTCGGACGCGCGGGAAAAGATGCTGCGCGGCGTGGACACGCTTGCAAATGCGGTCAAGGTCACGCTCGGCCCCAAGGGACGCAACGTCGTTATCGAGAAGTCGTTCGGTGCGCCCCGCATCACCAAGGACGGCGTCACCGTCGCCAAGGAGATCGAGCTCGACGACAAGTTCGAGAATATGGGCGCGCAGATGGTGCGCGAGGTGGCGTCCAAGACCAACGATCTCGCCGGCGACGGCACGACAACTGCTACCGTTCTCGCTCAGGCCATCGTCAAGGAAGGCGCCAAGGCGGTGGCGGCCGGTATGAACCCGATGGACCTCAAGCGCGGCATCGATCTCGCCGTCGAGGCCGTCGTCAAGGACCTCACCAAGAATGCCAAGAAGATCACATCCAATTCCGAGATCGCGCAGGTTGCGACCATCTCGGCCAACGGGGATACCGAGATCGGTCGGTTCCTCGCCGAGGCCATGCAGAAGGTCGGCAACGAAGGCGTAATCACGGTCGAAGAGGCGAAGAGCCTGGAGACCGAGCTCGAAGTGGTCGAAGGCATGCAGTTCGACCGCGGCTACGTTTCCCCGTATTTCGTGACCGACGCCGAGAAGATGCGTGTGGAGTTCGAAGATCCCTATGTTCTGATCCACGAGAAGAAGCTCTCCGGCCTGCAAGCGATGGTGCCGCTTCTCGAATCCGTCGTTCAGTCCGGCAAGCCGCTCCTGGTCATCGCGGAGGATGTCGAGGGCGAGGCGCTCGCGACGCTGGTCGTCAACAAGTTGCGCGGCGGCCTCAAGGTTGCGGCCGTCAAGGCGCCGGGCTTCGGTGACCGCCGCAAGGCCATGCTCGAGGACATCGCGATCCTCACTGGCGGCACGGCGATCTCCGAGGACCTCGGGATCAAGCTCGAGAACGTGACACTCAATATGCTCGGCCGCGCCAAGAAGGTCGTGATCGACAAGGAGAATACCACGATCGTCGATGGCGCCGGCCGCAAGAAGGACATCGAAGCGCGCGTGACCCAGATCAAGGCGCAGATCGAGGAGACCACGTCCGACTACGACCGCGAGAAGCTGCAGGAGCGTCTTGCCAAGCTCGCGGGAGGCGTCGCGGTAATCCGTGTTGGCGGGGCCACTGAGGTCGAGGTCAAGGAGCGCAAGGATCGTGTCGACGATGCAATGCATGCGACCCGCGCGGCGGTCGAGGAGGGCATTCTGCCGGGCGGTGGCGTGGCGTTGTTACGCGCCCTGAAGGCGCTCGACGCTGTCAAACCGGATAACCCCGATCAGAAGGCCGGCGTCGACATCGTGCGCCGTGCGATCCAGGTGCCTGCCCGGCAGATCATCCAGAATGCCGGCGAGGACGGTTCTCTGGTCGTCGGCAAGCTCTTGGAGAAGAATACCTACAATTGGGGCTTCAACGCCGCGACCGGCGAATATCAAGATCTGGTCGGGGTCGGCGTGATTGATCCCGCCAAGGTCGTCCGCACGGCGTTGCAGGACGCAGCCTCAGTCGCTTCGTTGTTGATCACGACCGAAGCGCTGGTGGCCGAGAAGCCGAAGAAGGACGTGGCTCCCGCGCTTCCGCCCGGCGGCGGCATGGACTTCTGATAGGTCCCTGAGACCCGCAGTTCCTGCGGGTCTCTTCTTCTTCTTCTGCTGCTGTGTCCGACAGGAACGGCGACATGCCGCGCGGGCCCTACGGCCGTGCGGGATGACTGTCCATGCTTCGCTCACATGAGGAGGTCTTTGCTGATGAAAATCGCCCAGATTGCACCGCTCGCGGAATGCTGTCCGCCCAAGCTCTATGGCGGCACGGAGCGGATGGTGTCCTATCTCACCGAGGAACTGGTCCGCCAGGGCCACGAGGTGACATTATTCGCCAGCGGAGACTCGCGAACGCAGGCGAAACTGGTTCGCTGCTCCGACATGGCGCTTCGTCTCAATCCGACGGTGAGGGACCACACACCCTATCACATAATGATGCTCGATTCTGTCCGTGGCGAGGCGGACGAGTTCGATGTCCTGCATTTCCATATCGACTTGTTGCACTTCCCGCTCATCCGCGACATTGCCGATCGCACAGTCACGACACTACACGGCCGCCTCGACCTGCCTGACTTAAAGCCATTCTATGCCGCCTTCCCGGAGATTCCGCTGGTCTCGATCTCTCGCGATCAGCGCCGTCCGCTCGCGCGTCCGATCAATTGGGTCGGGAATGTCTATCACGGCTTGCCCCGCGACCTCTTGCCCTTTAGCGCCAATCCGATGGGAGATTATCTGGCCTTCCTGGGACGCATTTCCCCAGAGAAGCGGCCAGATCGCGCAATCCAGATCGCCGCGCGCGCCGGAATGAAGCTCAAGATCGCTGCCAAAATCGACCGTGCCGATCAGGAGTATTGGGATGACACCATCGCGCCGATGATCGCAACGCATCGGAATGTCGAATATATCGGTGAGATCAACGAGGCGCAAAAAGCTGACTTCCTCGGCAACGCGAAGGCGTTGTTGTTCCCGATCGACTGGCCTGAGCCATTTGGCCTCGTGATGATCGAGGCGATGGCCTGCGGCACGCCAGTCGTCGCGTTCCGCTGCGGCTCGGTGCCGGAGGTCGTCAACGCGGGCAAATCGGGCTTCATTGTCAGGACGCTGGAGGAGGCGGTCGCGGCGCTCGCAAAATTGGAGACCTTAGACAGGCAGAAAGTGCGCGACACGTTCGAGAAGCGCTTCACGGTCGAGCGCATGGCGCAGGACTATCTCGCCATCTACCGTGGCCTGCCGGGTGTGCGGACCGAGGCCGCGCGCATTCGTCGCCTGCAAGGCGACGAAGTCGGACTGCAAGCAGTCGCCTGACGGAGCTTACGATGACGACGTCATCTGGGGGCGCCGGCACGGTGGTACACACTGCGGCGTTGGCGGGAGCTGGCGCCGCGCCGTTAGCGCAATTCTTCATTCCGGCGACCGCCTCGCTGCAGGAGCGCCGGCCCCGCACGCTCAAACACGGCGACACCTTCGCCGTGTTTGACCACAATGGCGACGCCTTATCAGGACCCGGAAGTCCAGAGGGCGTCTTCCATCGCGATACCCGCCATTTGTCGCACCTCTACCTGACGGTCGAGGGGGCGCGGCCTTTGCTGCTGTCGTCGACGCTGCGCGACGATAATGCCACGCTTACCTGCGATCTAACCAATCCGGATATTTATGACGGCACGGGTCGACTAGCGATTCGACACGATCTCATCCATGTTCGCCGGTTGCGGTTCTTATGGAATGCCACCTGCTTCGAGCGCCTGGTCGTGCGCAATTTCGACGAGCGGCCACGACGCCTCGCCATCGAAATCGCCTTCGAGGCCGACTTCGCCGACATATTCGAGGTGCGTGGCACCCGTCGTGAACGGCGGGGCGCGATGCAGTCCCCGGAAGTATCGACGAATCGCGTGACATTAAACTACATGGGCCTCGATCATCGACATCGATCCACCACGTTGTCGTTCGATCCCACCCCAATCCGGCTGACCGCAAGGAGTGCGCTGTTTACGCTCGCGCTCGCCCCGAAAGAATCCCGTTCGCTTTTTCTGGAGGTCAATTGCGGCGCCGAGGGAATGAACCACCCGCCACGCCGCGCATTCTTCAGCGCCTTGCGTGATGCGCGCCGCGCACTACGGAGTTCGTCCTCGCGGGCCGCGTCGATTGTGACGTCCAACGAGATCTTCAACGAGGCCGTGCGGCGCAGCGTTTCCGATCTTTATATGCTGACGACGGATACGCCCGAGGGACCGTACCCCTATGCCGGTATTCCCTGGTTTTCGACGGTCTTTGGCCGCGACGCCCTGATCACTGCCTTGCAAACGCTCTGGCTTGATCCCGCGCTAGCGCGCGGTGTGCTGTTGCATCTCGCGGCCCATCAGGCGACCAGCACCGACCCACTGGCCGATGCCGAACCGGGCAAGATTCTACATGAGGTGCGAGTCGGGGAGATGGCCGAACTCGGCGAGGTGCCGTTCCGACGATATTACGGCAGCGTCGATTCAACGCCGCTCTTTGTCGTGCTGGCCGGCGCCTATCTGGACCGAACGGGCGACGTCGTTACTATTCGTCGCCTATGGCCACACATCGAGGCAGCCCTCACGTGGATTGAGCAATACGGTGATCGCGACGGCGACGGCTTTGTAGAATATCACAGACAGACGTCCGAGGGGTTGATCAACCAAGGTTGGAAGGACAGTTACGATTCAGTTTTTCACGCCGATGGCACGTTTGCGAAGGGCCCAATCGCCCTTGTCGAGGTGCAAGCCTATGTCTACGGCGCATGGTGCGCCGCTGCCAAGATTGCGGAGCAATTGGGATACGTCCTGCGTGAGACGGAGTGCGAGGCGCGGGCGAACAGGCTGCGCGAGGCATATGATGCCCACTTCTTCGATGAAGAGCTTGGCACTTATGCGCTGGCGCTTGATGGCGACAAGCGCCGGTGTCGCGTGCGCACGTCCAATGCAGGTCACGCGCTGTGGACCGGCGTCGCATTGCCGGAACGGGCAGGACCGGTCGTGCGGAGCCTGATGGGGGGATCCTCGTTCTGTGGCTGGGGTGTGCGCACGGTTGCGTCGACGGAAGCCCGCTACAATCCGATGAGTTATCATAATGGCTCGGTCTGGCCACATGACAATGCGCTGCTCGCAGCGGGATTTGCGCGCTACGGGTTTCGGCGAGAAGCAGCCCGAATCTTCGAAGGCTTGTTCGCGGCCTCCAGCTATATCGACCTGAGACGGCTTCCCGAATTGTTCTGCGGATTTCCGCGTCAGCGCACTCGAGGTCCAACCTTTTATCCCGTGGCCTGCACGCCGCAAGCCTGGGCGGCTGCGGCGCCCCTTTATATGCTGCAGATCTGTCTTGGGCTCGGCTTCGACCCTGGTGAAAGGCGGATCACCTTCGAAGAGCCGATGATGCCGGCCTTTCTGAATGAGGTCCTCCTCCGCAATCTGTCAATTGGCGATGACACAGCCGATGTCGCGGTACGGCGATCCGGTCAGCAGGTCGTCGTCGACGTCCTCGCACGACGAGGGCCAGTGCGAGTGCTGACGACCAACTGAGCCTCTGACGCAATTATGGAGCTCCCACGGTTCATCGAGGGTTTGAACGTTGGCGACAACCTGGCGCAATGCGGGCGCGCCTCGGAACCTGGGTGACGCTGGCCATTGGACTCCGATCCCTCTCGTCACGTGAATTCTCGCCGATCAGTTGCTGCTGGTTAGAGGCATTGGTGCCGACGACCTGAATTCGAAGTCCATCATGCAGTCGCACCCTCATTCTATCGAGCTTCGTGACCCTTCTTGTTACGATCAGCCCGGTTGAGACGGCGGCGGTTTGGCAGATGAGGTCAGCGCGGCGCGCGTGGACCGCGAGCCTGGCGACCTTCAGGCCGGCCCGGGAAGCGCGCTGGGCATCCGCCAGCATAGCCCGGTAAGGATTATCGCGATTGGGCGCGCAAACAGGTATTGTGGGTTGTTTCCGATATTGGCCAGCGCCCTGGTTGCGGGGCCGCGGCTCTGAACTGGCAATTTTTAACGCATGTTAATGCAGAACCGCAGCGCTCAGCGGCTAAGGTCGAGCTCAGTTCCGGTTCGCAGGCGCTCCATATAGGCGCGATAAGCAAAGCTGCGGTCGCGCTTCTTTCCTGTCGTTTCTACGAGGATGCCGATCTCGGTCAGCACCTCGATTGCACGGGTAGCAGTCGGCTTGCTGGTGCCGAGCAGCCTCATGGCCGATGCGACGCTCACGATCGGATGACGGGGAAGTAGCTCGAACAATCGGAAGGCAGAGACCGATGCTGATTCAACACCAAGCAGCCGCGTGCGATCCGTGCTCACGAGGTTGAACAATTCGCGCGCCGATGCAACGGCTTCGTCGGCGATCGTGGCGACGCCATCGAGAAAGAAATCGGTCCAACCTTCCCAGTCGCCTTCCAGACGCACAAGGTTGAGGCGCCGGTAATACTCTTCGCGATGGCGTTTAAAGAAAAGGCTGAGATAGAGAAGCGGCTGCTTCAATAAGCCCCAGTGCTCCAGCAGCAGGGCGATCATCAGGCGCCCGATCCGCCCGTTGCCATCAAGATAGGGGTGAATGGATTCGAACTGAGCATGCAGAAGAGCAGTCCGCACGAGTTTCGGCAGCCGGTCCTCGGCATGAATGTATTTCTCGAATGCGCCGAGGAGCTTTGGAAGCTTGTCGGAGGGCGGGGGAACGTAGACTGCGTTCCCCGGGCGGCTCCCGCCAATCCAGTTCTGGCTGCGGCGGATTTCTCCAGGTTGCTTGCTTGCTCCGCGCCCACCGCGCATCAGCCGCTTGTGGGCTTCGTTCAAGAGCCGCAGCGAGATTGGCAGACCGCGCTTCGACCCGAGTTGGGTTCGCGCGTAGGTGAGGGCGTCGAGGTAGTTCGTGACCTCCTCGACATCTGCGTTGGGTGAGGGCTGCTCCTCGGCTTCGAAGGCCAGAAGGTCCACGAGCGATGCCTGTGTACCCTCGATCTGAGACGTGATAACCGCCTCTTTGCGCACGAATGCGTAGATGAACCAATCGAGCGAAGGCACCATCTCGCTCGCCAGATCGAGCCGGACAAGCGCCTGCTCGGCTTGCCCGAGGCGGCGTTCAAATTTGGCGTCGATGGCGAGCGACGGCCGCGCGGGCGGCAGATCGAAAGGAACGAAGGCATCGACCTTTTCGCCGCCGGCGGTCACACTTTCATATCGGCCTGTTGTGCGCTTCGGCATATCCGGTGGCTGACTCAGGGACGTCGTCGTTCCAAGGGCCGCATACAAGGAACGCCCACGTTCCCTGTCAGCATAACTAAGAACGGACTCTTTACTAGTCGAGACCGTTAGTCAAGAGATCGTTCTTAGTGTTTTCCCCGATGACTTGCCAAGAATTCGCTCTTGGGGTCAATCGTTGGCCGATCGAATGGCTGGACCCTAGACGGTGCCGCGGGCCGGACTCGAAACCGGCTAGTGGATGGGCTTAGCGCACCGAGCCATTACGCCGCTGCCTTCTGGCCACCATCTCGGGCCTTTTGCTGGCCGTGTGTCCTTCCACACCGCCGCAGCCAATGGCGTTTACTCTCGCGTCCATTTCCATCAAGGAGGAAGTCGATCTTGCGCAAGGGTAGAGTCTGAGGGTCGCAAGCGCGGATACGTCGTGCTATGAGCGGTGACGGTATTTCTCGCGCTGGCGCGCAATGCGTCGCGTGGTCGACGAGGCGAGAAATCGACGGATCGTTGTCGATAGTCCCTGAAACGTCATTGAATCGGAATCGCGCGATTCCTCCTCGAAAATCAGCACCAAGAATTTTTGTCGGTTCGCAGTTCGGATCGCGACGTGCGATCAAAAAAAGTTGTGTTGGAAATTCAACGCGTTACGATAACTGAAAATGGATGAGTGGGAGTGAGCGGCCGCGCTCTTGGAGCGGCCTCCGTTCTTCCCAAGCGAATCCTATTTGTGGCCTTGCAACTTGCGCGCACAAATTTGCGCCGTCGCGTTCTCCCAGCACGCACCTTTACGCGTGAGCGTTCCAAGCGGCGAATCCGCGTGGAATGACTTCGGATTCTTGTTCCAACTGGCTTCTGCCGTGTTTCCGTCCACGTTGACATAGACGGTATGAACGTTGTCCCAGATGCGGAACGATCCGTCCGGATCAGCCTCGAAATTGCACGGGCCGTTGAGGTAAGTCTTGCCTTCGACCGTGAATTTGCACAGCGCCTGCCGTTGCGCGGCAATCGCTGCGCCGCTCGTCAAAGCGCATGTTGCAACTACGGCAATCGCGACGACCGATCTCATCGTTTCGCTCCCCGGTCCGCTCTGAGGCGCTACTGATTAATCTCCGGCTCCACGAGCTTCGCAAGATTGCGCAGCGACTCCTGCCAGCCGAGATAGCACGCCTCCACCGGAATAAGATCGGGGATGCCTTCCTGCACGATGTTGACCTCGGTGCCGACGGAAACCTGCTTCAGCGTCACGGTCACGCGGATTTCGCCCGGCAGATTCGGATCGTCGAATCTGTCCGTGTAGAGCAGGCGCTGGCGGGGCACGAGTTCCAGAAATTCTCCGCCGAACGAATGGCTTTTTCCCGTCGTGAAATTGCGGAACGACATTTTGAACTTGCCGCCGGCTTTCCCCTCGAAGTGATGCACGGTGCAGGTGAAGCCGTTCGGCGGCAGCCATTTCGCGAGCGCGTCCGCCTCGACGAAGGCGCGATAGATCTTTTCGGGCTTCGTCGCCAAAACGCGATGCAACCGAACGGTACCGGGCATAACTGTTTCTCCTGGGCAACTCTTCGATGAAACGGCGAGGGGCGATCTTACCTCACCAAACTCCCGGCACCAGCCGGTAGCGCACGTTTCGCGCATAGGCCTCGTAGCCTTCGAGTTCGCCAAACAACATTTTTTCCTCGTCAAGGATGCGCACGACGAGAACGGGAACCGTAAGCAACGCGAAGAGGAGCCCCCACCATGAACCGAGCGCCAGCGGAACGCCGGCGGCCATGATCAGCGCGCCGACATACATCGGGTGGCGCACGAAAGCATAGGGGCCGGTGGTGATGACCTTCTGGCCTTCCATTTTTTCGATGGTGGAAGCGCCATAGCTGTTCTCGCGAAAGACACGCAGAATGAACATCAAGCCGAGCGCGACGAGCGCGTCTCCGAGCACCGATATCCACGGCGCGACGTGCGACCAGCCGAAGCGCCAGTCGAGCACGGAGAAAACCACAAGCAGAAGAAAAATCACGAAGCACAACGAGATGATGATCTTTTGCACGAGCCGCTTCTCCGCCGCCGGTCCCACCTTCTTGCGGCGTTCGAGCAGCGCGGGGTCCTTCAACGCGAGATAGAGGCCGATGATCAGATTCGAGATGCTGAAGACGGCGATGAACGTCCAGCCTTGCCAATAAGCGACCGTGCCCGCCGGAATGAAGATGAGGGCGCCGGAGACAAGAAGCCCGATGACGGTGCTCCTGAGAATGCGCATGAAAAGCTGCATCACGCGAGAGCCCGCAACTAGCCCGGCATCGCTTGCGCCTCATCCATGACAGAGGCTCGGCTTGCGCCGACGCATCCGGCAGGCCATCGTTCGACTGCGGATGCCATCGGATTCACTCCGTATAGACAGGACGGTACGCACGCGCGCGGATGAGGCCGCCTATGTCCTTCGGCCGGGGCGCGCGGGCGAGGCCTTTGTCGAAGATGTGTATGGCGACTCGCTCGGCGACGTGGAGCGAGGCCTCAAGGATCCTGGTCTGGGGCGGATAGATGAGTCCGGTCGCAAGGTTTTCCTCGGTGACCTGCTCCGCTACGGCCCTGGCTGCGACAATGAACATCTCGTCAGTCACCCGCGTTGCTTCCGTGGCGAACACGGCCATTCCCATCGCGGGGAAGATGTAGACGTTGTTTCCCTGACCCGGCACGAAGGTGCGGCCGCCGATCTCCACCGGCGGGAACGGACTGCCGCTTGCGAAGATCGCGCGCCCCTGGGACCAGCGGTAGGCTTCCTCTGCCGTGCATTCCGAGCGCGAGGTCGGGTTGGAGTACGGGAAGATGATCGGCCGTTCGTTGATCTCGGCCATGGCCTCGATCACCTGCTGGTTAAAGAGCTTCGGTACAGTGCTGACACCGATGATACCGGTCGGCCTGAGAGCCTTGACGGCATCTACGAAGGTTTTGATCAGCGCATGGTCAACCGCAAATGGTTTCTGGAATTCGGCTAGGTCTGTCCGTGATTTGACCAAGAGGCCGTTGATGTCGAAGAGGGCGTTGCGGGATCGCGCCTCGCCGATATCCATCCCCTCATGCACCATGGCCTGGCTGATGAGTTCCGCGATGCCGGTCGCCGCGGAGCCGCCACCGAGAAAAAGGAAACGCTGCTCGGTGAGCTTGCTCCTGGAAATGCGCAGTGCCGCGAAGAGACCGGCCAGCGCCACTCCGGCAGTACCCTGGATGTCGTCGTTAAAGGTGCAGATCTTATCGCGATAGCGGGCGAGAATGGGCACCGCGTTGATGTTCGCGAAGTCTTCCCACTGGATGCAGCACTTGGGGTAGAGCGCCTGCGCGGCCTCGACGAACTCGTCGACAAAGCCAGCGTATTCGTCGCCGCGCACGCGTTGCTGCCGCAAGCCGAGATAAAGCGGGTCTTCTAGCAGGTTCTGGTTGTTGGTGCCGACGTCGAGAACGATCGGCAGGCAAAACCGTGGCGGCACGCCGGCGCAGGCCGTGTAGAGCGCGAGCTTGCCGACCGGTATGCCCATGCCGCCGGCGCCGAGATCGCCGAGGCCGAGGATGCGCTCGCCGTCCGTAACAACAATGAAGCGCACATCCTTTTCCGGCCAGTTGGAAAGGAGCTCCTTGAGACGGCCCCGTGCAGTGATCGGGAGATAGACGCCTCGGGGCTCGCGGAAGATATGGCCGAACTTCTGGCAAGCCTCGCCAACGGTCGGCGTATAGACGAGCGGCATGTAGGTGGCCGGGTCCGACATGAGGACAGCGTAGTAAAGCGTCTCGTTCCGCGACTGCAGATCCGAAAGAACCAGGTATTTCTGCAGGTCGTCGCCGAGATTGGCGATCTCGTCATGACGGCGTGCCACCTGAAGCTCGATCGGAAGCACGGCAGGCGGCAGCAGCCCTTCGAGGCCATATGCCCGGCGCTCCGCTTCGGTGAACGCAGTTCCCTTGTTTAAGCGCGCGTCGTGAAGCAACTCATACCCTTTCGCAGGCATGGCCTCATCTCCGCTCCGGCTCGTAGTTGCTGAAAAACGTTACGGAAGCCTGCCATGCTGGAGCGCGGCAGGGCAACCACGAAAGCTGCGCGACAACGTGTCGATGATGCCTACTTCGAGTAAATAACAAGGTAGCGAACGTCATAAACGGCATGTTCTGGAATCCAAGTCAGGTGGAACCGTGAAGCTTCCATTCTTCACTATCGGCCATTCCAACCGAAGTCTTGAAGAATTTATCGGACTGTTGAGCGGAGCCGAGATTGGTCTTGTCGCGGATATTAGAACGATCCCGAAATCGAGAGCCAATCCGCAATTCAATAAGGACACGCTTCCCGGCGCTCTGGCAGCCTTCCGCATTTCATATGAGCATATGGCAGCCCTAGGCGGTCTGCGCGGAAAAGCAAAAACGATACAGCGGGATGTCAACGCTTTCTGGGCGAACGAGAGCTTTCACAACTACGCTGACTATGCGCTTTCGGGGGAGTTTCACGCGGGCCTCGATCATCTGATCGAACGAGGGCGCAAGCTGCGTTGCGTGATCATGTGCTCGGAGGCCGTGTGGTGGCGATGTCATCGGCGCATTGTCGCCGATTATCTGATCGCCCGTGGCGAAACGGTCTTTCACATGATGGGGCAGGGCCGCCTGGAGTCCGCGCGTCTTACCGAGGGCGCCGTCATTCAGCCCGGCGGGACGATCGTTTATCCTGGCGGGAAGCAATCGGACCGATAACCGTCGGTTATTCGCCTCGTACGGCCGCCGCTTCGATTAGTCTCGCCTGGGGCGGCGGACGACCCTTACTTTCCCGCTGTTGCCGCCGCCGCAGAAAAACGCGTCGCCGCCGTTCGATTCCAGGCCCGACACGATCAGGCCGGGCGGCATGTCCAGCTGTTCGAGAACCTCGCCGGACTGCGGATCGATTCGCCGAATTTCGCTCTGTTCCTCCTCCCAGGTGCCGTGCCAGAGCTCGCCGTCGATCCAGGTGACGCCGGTGACGAAGCGGTTCGAGTCGATGGTGCGCAGGATTTTGCCGGTCTCGGGATCGACCTGATGGATCTTGCGCTTGCGATGTTGCGCGACCCAGAGCGTGCCTTCCGCCCAAGCCATACCGGAAGCGCCGCCTTCGGGGGCCGGGACGGTAGCAACCACGCGGCCCGTATCCGGATCGACCTTTTGAATGCGCTCGCCGGAAATCTGGTAGAGGTGCCGGCCGTCGAAGGCGGTGCCTGCATGCGCAGGGACATCGAGCGCGCGCACCATTTTGCCGCTCGCCGGGTCCATCGCGTTCAGCCTGTCGCCGGTCGCGATCCAGACATTGGTGCCGTCATAGCTGACCCCGGCCACGTTCGTGACATCAGGAAAGGGGCCATATTCGCGGACGATTTCAGCTTTCGATTGCTTCATGGTTCGATCCTTACGCTCCATTGTTTTCTGGCGCGACCCTAGCCGCCCGGAAGCGGAGCAGGGAGTAACAAGGTCGTCGCGAATCCCGGCATGGGCGGTGTCACCCAGCGGCGCGCGCGGCCACGGCCGAATGCCTGCACCTTGCCCGATGCGGCAAGCTCATCGAGCGCCCGCTGCACCGTGCGCTGGCTTGCGCCGAGCGCAAGCGCGAGCGCGGAGCTCGACCACAACTCTCCGTCGGCGAGAAACGCCAGCACCGCCGCGTGTTCTTCCTCGACGGGCCGCGCCAGCACAACAACCTTGCGCGTGCGAACTGGCGTGAGCGCAAAGCCGCGCTTGGTGGCGCTCACGCGAGCCACTGCACGCAAAAGCCGGCGGAGCCGCCCGATCTCAACGCGAAGCCGGGCGCGATGCGATTCGTCGGTGAACTTCGCCCCGAATGCGCGGGCGAGCAACACCTCGCGCGGAACATCCTCGGGCCATGTCTCAGCGAGCGTGCGTGCAAGCGCGAACAGCACCGGCCGCGTTGCGAGCGAGATGAGCTTTTCTCCGCCGCGCACGACATAACGGCATGCGTCGACGACGAGCGCTTTCGAGGAAAGCAGCGCCTCGACCTCTTCGAGCAGAAGCGGACGATCCTTGCCGCGCGCGATAAGCCGCGCCACCGGCTTGTGGAGGACAGTGAACGCCTGTTCGACCTCCGCGGCGAGCGCCGGAATACGCGCCCCGCGCGCGGATTCCTCGGCGCGGTCGAGCGCGGTTTGCGCCGCCTTGCTGCGAACGCGCCGCATGGCGATCCCGGCGGCCGCGAGCTCATGGACAGCACGCAGCGCCGGCGGAAGGGCGGTGAGGTCGAGCTTCGCGAGCATGCGTTCGGCTTCGTCGAGACGACCGATCAGCAGAAGACGCCGTATTTCGAGATAGCGCGCATGCGCGGCATTAGCGCGGTCACCATGCAGTTCGAGCGTCGTCCGCGCCGTGTCGAGCGCCTTCGCGGGCCAGGCCAGATCGCGCGAGGCGAGCGCGATCTCCGCCTCGGCGACGACACAGCGCGCACGGGCCATGGCTTCCCGTGCACCGAAGGCGCGCGCAGCGCGCCGCAGAAGCGCTTTCGCCCGGTCGAGATCGCCGAGCTGCGCCATTGCAATCCCGCGCAGCGCAAGCGCCGGCCCATCGTCGCGCAAGGCGATAAAATTCAATGCGCTGAGCGGATTACCTGTCGCGAGCGCGCGCGCCGCGGCCGTGATCAGCGAGTCCATCGGAATCCCGACACACTTGTCACTCCCGGCCCATCAAGGGTCGGCGGTAAATCTACCTCACGATCGACGCCCGGCAACTCGCCGTCGAAACGCGGCGGGCCCGGACAACGAAAGGAGAGACAAGATGACGACACATACCATCGCAACGCATGAGAAGTGGCTGGAAGCGCGGCTCGATTTGCTCGCCGCCGAGAAGGACCTGACGCGCAGGAGCGACGAAGTCGCCCGGCTGCGCAGGCAATTACCCTGGGTCCGGGTCGAGAAAAATTACGTTTTCGAAGGCCCCAACGGCCGCGAGACGCTCGCCGACCTGTTCGGCGGCCGCTCGCAGCTCATCATACAGCACTTCATGTTGGCCCCCGGCTGGGAACAGGGCTGCAAGAGCTGCTCGTTCATGGCCGACCACACGGACGGCATGACCGTTCACCTGGAGCATCGCGACGTTACGATGGTGGCGATCTCGCGCGCGCCGTTCGCCGAGATCGAGCGCTTCCGGCGGCGCATGGGCTGGAAGTTCAAGTGGGTGTCCTCTTACGGCACCGACTTCAACTACGACCTCCGCGTCAGCTTCACACCGGAAGAGAGAGCCAGGGGCAAGATCGACTACAACTTCGGCAATTGGCCGTTTGTCGGCGAGGAATGGCCCGGCGTCAGCGTGTTCGCCAAGGACGAAGCGGGCAATGTCTTTCATACCTACTCGACCTACGGCCGTGGCGTCGAGGTGATGATGGGGACGTACCGGATGCTCGATCTCACGCCCAAGGGCCGCGACGAGGGCGGCAACAACATGGCCTGGGTGCGTCACCACGATAAGTACGAACAGGTGACGCGATGATCGCGGCCCGGCGTCAAACTGTCGCCGCCGGAGAAAACGGCAAGCCGGCTGCGCTCAACGCAGCCGGTTGGTTGTCGCTCGCGGCCGCACCGACTTTCGCGGTCATGGCGCTGTTTACGGGCGTGCTGGGCGACAGCGCGGACATGATGTGCATGGCCGCTCACGGTCAGGCGCCAATGAACGGAATGGTCTTGATGTACTTGTTGATGAGCCTCTTTCACGCCGCGCCTTGGCTGAAATTGCTCTCTTCGCAACGGTGAGCGCCGAAAACTGATCGGATCGTGGAAATTTCTGTTGAAAATTTAAGAGGCCGCTCGTGCCCGTAAAAATTTACGCCGCCGGCCCGGTACGTTACCATGACCGGGAATAGCCGGGCGGGAAGGCGAGCGCAGGGGGCATGCCTGGTGCCGCAGACCGACATGGAGCAGGGCGACTGGGTGGCCGAACGAATCCGCAGGAAGGTTGAGGCGGCGGCGTTCGACGCGGCAGGGTTGCAAGTGAAGGTGACGGTCAGCATCGGCGTCGCCTCGACGGCGATCGCGGGCTACGACCTCGACATGCTCTTGCGCGCCGCCGACAGCGCGCTTTACGCGGCGAAGAAGCGGGGGCGCAATCGGTGGTTGCCGCTGAAACGGAAGCGCACGCAGCCATTCGCTCGATCGCGGGACAGGCTATAACGTCATGACGCAGCGTCATCAGACGGTGCTGAAGCGCGCCCGGTAGTCCTGTGGCGTGGCCGAAAGCTGACGCAGGAAACTGCGCCGCATGGTTTCCTCGGAGCCGAAGCCGCAACGCTGCGCGACCCGCTTCACCGGCAGTTTCGTGTCCGTCAGCATCATGCGCGCAGCTTCGACGCGGAGCTTTTCGACGGCGCGCGCCGGTGTTGTTCCGGTCGCTTCGGCATAGCGGCGGCTGAAGTTGCGTTCGCTCATGTGGGCCTGGCGGGCGAGCGCAGGCAGCGAAAGATCACGATCGACGTGGTTCGCCATCCATTCATGTAACGCGCCGAATTTCTCGTCTGTCAGCTGCAGCGAGAGCGCCGCGCTGAATTGCGCCTGACCGCCGGGACGTTTGCGGAAAACGACGAGATGACGAGCGACTGCAAGCGCGAGCACCTGTCCGAGATCCTCTTCGACCAGCGCGAGCGCAAGATCGATCCCCGCGGTTACGCCCGCCGAAGTCCACACCGCGCCGTCGCGAATGAAGATCGGGTCGGGCTCGACGCGGATTTTCGGGAAGCGCCGCGCGAGCGTCTCGCATTCGGTCCAGTGCGTCGCGACCCGGCGGCCGTCGAGAAGACCCGTGGCCGCAAGCAGGAATGCACCGGTGCACACCGACGTGACGCGTCGCGCATGGCTGGCACGGGCCTTTATCCACCGGATTAGTTTTGGATTTGTCGAGGCATCGCGGACGCCGGGCCCGCCGGCAATGATCAGCGTGTCGATGGCGGCGCGCGGCGGGGGAAGCAACGAAGAGGCAAGCGTGAGTCCGGCTGAAGCTGTGACCTCGCGCCGCCCCGCCACCACGCGGAGGCTGTAGGGCTTCGGGTGGCCTTTTCGTACCGCGTAGTCGTTCGCCGTCGCAAAGACCTGCATCGGCCCCGCGACGTCGAGGAGCTGCACGCCGGGAAAAGCGACAATTTCGACCGCGGCAGGGTTTGGCGGAAAACGAGGGTTCTTTGGCATATCTGCCAAAGCTTGGCAGGCTAGAATCGCTTTGTCCATCATCAACCGAGGAACCGCCCATGATTTCCCCCGACAGACACTTGCAGATCGGCTCGCTCGTCTTCGAGGGCCTCGACCAGATCGACCTTACCGGGCCGTTCGAGGTACTCGCGCGCATCCCGAACGCGACCTACAGGATTTACGGAAAGACACTCGAGGGGGTGCGCGACCTGCGCGGCCTGAAGCTTGCGGCCGATGCGCTGATCGGGGACGCGCCGCAACTCGATGTTCTGCACGTACCGGGCGGCTACGGTCAGGAAGCGCTGATGGAAGACGAAGAAGTGCTCTCCTGGGTGAAGAAGCAGGCGGCCTCCGCCGAATGCGTCTTTTCCGTATGCACCGGCGCGCTGATCTGCGGCGCAGCGGGCTTGCTCAAGGGCCGCCGCGCGACGACGCACTGGACGGCGTTCGAGCTTCTGCCGATTTTCGGCGCGATCCCAGTGAACGAGCGCGTGGTCGAGGACGGCAACATGGTGTTCGCCGCGGGCGTCACCTCCGGGATCGACGGCGCCTTGCGGGTCGCGGCGAAGCTGCGCGGCGACGAGGTGGCGCAATCGATCCAGCTCTACATGCAGTACGCGCCCGAGCCGCCATTCAACAGCGGCACGCCCGAAACGGCGCCGGCGCGCGTTCTCGGCAATGTGAAGAAGGCGGCGCAAGCGATCACCGAACAGCGCCGCAAGACGGCGGAGCGCGTCGCGGCTAAGCTCTGACGCATAGCTGGTGTGACGCTACCGCGTCTCGCCCCTGCAATTCCGGGAGTGCTAATATGGCGTCACTCATTCGCGGGCGCCATTCGCGTGTCCGTTCTCCCGAGATTTCAGACGGATACATCCATGCGCTACAAGACCCTCGGCAACACCGGCTTGCTCGTTTCCGAAATTTGCCTCGGCACCATGACCTTTGGCTCCGGCGATGGAATGTGGAGCCATATTGCGGGCCTAGATCAGCAAGCCGCCGACCGCATCGTCGCCCGCGCCCTCGACGCGGGCGTGAATTTTGTGGATACCGCGGACATGTATACCGACGGCCTGTCGGAGGAGATCACCGGCCGCGCGATCAAGAATGCCGGGCGTTTGCGTTCGGACGTCGTGCTCGCGACAAAAGTGTACAATCCGGTCGGCAACAAGGGCCCGAACGATCGCGGCGCCTCGCGCGTGCATGTCATGGACGGCGTGAAGGCGAGCCTGAAGCGCCTTGGCACCGATTACATCGATCTTTACCAGATTCACGGCATCGATCAGGTGACGCCGGTCGAGGAAATGGTGCGCGCCTTCGAGGATCTCACCCGTGCGGGCTACATCCGCTATTTCGGCGTCTCCAACTGGCCCGCTTGGATGATCATGAAGACGCTCGGTGTCGCCGACCGGCTGAACGCGCAGCGGCTCGTGAGCCTGCAGGCCTATTACACCATCGCTGGCCGCGATCTCGAGCGCGACATCGCGCCGATGCTGCAATCGGAGAAAGTGGGCCTCATGGTCTGGAGCCCGCTCGCCGGCGGGCTTCTCTCCGGCAAATACGACCGCGAGGGGAAGGGACCGCAGGGCTCGCGCCGCGTGAACTTCGACTTCCCGCCGGTGAACCGCGAGCGTCTGTTCGATTGCGTCGACGTGATGCGCGAGATCGCGAGGGAGCACAAAACGACCGTCGCCGGGATCGCGATTGCGTGGCTCCTGCACCGGCCGTTTGTGACAAGCGTGATCGTCGGCGCGAAGAACGACGAGCAGCTCGACGCGAATTTAGCCGCGACCGAAATCAAGCTCACGCCGGAGGACATGCAAAAGCTTGATCAAGTGAGCGCGCTTCCGCCGGAATATCCCGGCTGGATGATCGAACGCCTCGGCGCGAACCGGCTGCCGGGGTGAGCCATGGTCACGATCTACGGCATCAAGAATTGCGACACGATGAAGAAAGCGCGCGCCTGGCTGGAGAAGAACGGCGTCGAATACAAATTCCACGATTACAAAGCCGAAGGCATCGAGCGCGAACGGCTCGAGCGCTGGGCGAAGAAGGCCGGCTGGGAAACACTCCTGAATAAATCCGGCATGACCTTCCGCAAGCTGCCGCCGAAGGACCAGAAGGTTTCCGACGCGAAGAAGGCGATAGCGCTGATGCTGAAGCAGCCCTCAATGATCAAGCGGCCGGTGCTGGAGCTTTCGGGCGGGAAGCTGCTCGTCGGGTTCAAGCCGGAAGTGTACGAAACAGCGCTCCGATAATTCCGGCGCAAATTTCTCGCGCAAAAGTCGAAGAACGTTTCGTGTCCCAAGTGGCGCAGAATCGTGCGCCGCCAAAAAAACGCCGCAAGTCAGGTCAGATTTATTGCGGCTGGAATCGGCGAAACCTTCGGACTTCGCGGGTCTCCGGCAGAGGGGCGACACCACAATCTGATCTGTTTGGCATGGAGACTTTCCCGTGCAGCTGTCGCATTTTGTCTTTGCCGCCTTACTTACCATCGCACCGCCGCTCGCAATCGCCGCTCCGGCGGACGACACATCGAAAGACATCAAAGGGCTTTACCTGATCACCGATTATCCGGCGATTTCGGTGCGGCCCGGCACAACTTCCACCATCGCCCTGAAATTGCAGAACTACGGCCTCGCGCCGGATCGCTACCGCTTGGCGGTGACCGGCGTGCCCGCTGGCTGGACGGCAACGCTCTTGGGCGGCGGCCAGCCGGTCGGCGCCGCCATGCCGCCGACCGACGGCAGTGTGCCCTTGCAACTGCGCCTCGAAATTCCCGCCAATGCCGGCACCGGCAGGGAGACCGTGACGGTGACGGCGGAGGGAAGCGGCCGCAGCCTGGCTTTGCCGGTTACGGTGACGCTCGCAAAAGAGCTGCCGGCCAAGCTGCACGTGGAGGCGAAACTTCCGGATCTGCGCGGCAGCGCCAAATCGGCGTTCGACTACCAGATCACCATCAAGAACGACAGCGGCCGCAACCTGGTGGCGAGTTTCGCCGCCGATGCGCCGAAGAATTTCGAGACGTCTTTCACTGAAGCCTATGGCAGCCAGGAATTGTCGGCGATTCCGATCGATGCCGGGCAGTCGAAGGACATCAAGCTTCACGTGCGGCCGCCGTCTACCATCGACGCTGGCCGTTATCCGGTGACGGTAAAAGTGAACGCCGAGGACGCCACGGCCGATACCAAACTCTCGCTCGAAATCGTCGGTCAGCCGCGCCTGAGCCTCGCCGGACGCGATGGCCTGGTCAGCGCTCGCGCCGAGGCAGGCGCGCAAAGCACCATCCCGGTCGTGGTGTCGAACACCGGCAGCGCGCCCGCCGACGACATCAATCTCTCCGGTTCCGGCCCGAGCGGCTGGAAGATCGCCTTCGAGCCGAAGACGGTCGATCGGCTTGCGCCCGGCGAGCAGAAAGAAGTGCAGGCGCAGATCACACCGACAGCGAAGTCGCTCGCCGGCGACTATATGGTGTCGCTCAACGCCGCCGCGCGCGGCGAGAACGCTTCGGCGCAATATCGCATCACCGTCAGCACCTCGACCCTTTGGGGCATGACGGGCGCGGGCGTGATCGCCGCGGCGCTTCTGATCATGGTGGGCGCCATCGCGCGCTATGGCCGGCGGTGATGGGCACGGTCATCACGGCGCACGGACTGACCAAGCGCTACGGCAGCGCCACCGTCGTCGCCGGCATCGACTTTGCCGTGGACAAGGGAGAAACGTTCGGGCTCCTGGGCCCGAACGGCTCGGGCAAGACCACCACGATCCTGATGATGCTCGGCCTCACCGAGCGCTCTGCCGGCTCGGTGGACGTGCTCGGACAGGATCCGATGCGTTCGCCGCTCTCCGTCAAGCGCCGTGTCGGCTATCTGCCGGACTCGATCGGCTTTTACGACAACCTGACGGCTGTCGAGAATCTTGCCTACACCGCGCGGTTGATGGGGATCGGCTCGGCGGAACGGCGCGAGCGCATCGCCAAGGCGCTTGCCCGCGTGCGTCTTTCCGACGTCGCCGAGAAGCGCGTAGGTACTTTTTCCCACGGCATGCGGCAACGATTGGGTCTCGCCGAGATCATCATGAAACGGGCGGAGATTGCGATTCTCGACGAGCCGACGTCCGGCCTCGACCCGCAATCGACCGCCGACTTTCTTGACTTGATCCGCGAACTGCGCGGGGAGGGTGTCACCGTGCTGCTCTCGTCGCATCTCCTCGATCAGGTGCAGCGCGTCTGCGATCGCGTGGCGCTTTTCCAGTCGGGCCGCATCGTGCTGATGGGCTCGGTCGCGGAACTCGCGCGCAAGGTGCTCGGCGCGGGCTTCGTCGTGGAGGTGGAAGCGGAAGGAACCGATCTCGAGCGGAAGCTTGCGGCAGTGCCCGGGGTCACCGCGGTCGAAACCGTGGCTCCCGATCGTTATCGGCTGACAGCCGACCGCGACGTGCGCCCGGGCGCCGCGCGGGCGGTCGTCGTGGCGGCAGGCTCCTTGAAGCGGTTGTCGGTCGACGAACCCAGCCTGGAAGCGATCTACGCACGCTGTTTCCAGCCGGCGGCGAAGGAGGAGATGCCCGATGCGGCGTGAGGGATCGCCCTGGCAGGGGCTCGGCGCGGTGGTGCTGAAGGAGCTCGCCGACAACCTGTCGAGCGCGCGCATGCGCGTGCTCGAATGGCTCATTGTGCTCACCGCCTTCGCAGCGCTTTACGGCGCGATCGGTCAGTTGCGTGACACCACGGCGGAGGACCCCTTCCTGCTCCTGCGGTTGTTCACGGTTTCGCGCTCGCCGCTGCCTTCGTTCGTCGCCATTCTCGGATTCCTGATCCCGCTGATGGCGATCGGTCTCGGCTTCGACACGATCAACGGCGAATACAACCGGCGTACGCTCTCACGCATCCTGGCGCAGCCGATCTATCGCGATGCGCTCATGATGGGGAAATTCCTCGCGGGTCTCGCGACTCTCGCCGTGTCGCTCACTTGCATGTGGCTCCTGGTGCTCGGTCTTGCGCTCCTCTTCCTCGGCGTTCCGCCGGGCGGCGAGGAGATCGCGCGCTCGCTTGTGTTCCTGATCGTCGCCATTGTCTATGGCGGCGTGTGGCTGGCGCTCGCGATGCTGCTCTCCGTGATTTTTCGCTCGCCCGCGACCGCGGCGCTCGTCGCACTCGGCATCTGGCTGTTGCTCACGCTGATCTGGCCGATGCTTTCGCCTGCGATCGCGAGCGTCATCGCGCCGCCCGATATACGCTACGAGGCGCTCGGCTTGCCGACGCCCGAAACGCTTGAGTGGCAGCAAATGCTCGCTCGGCTGTCGCCCAACAATCTGTTTGGCGAAGCGATGCTCGCGGTGCTGTCGCCCACGACGCGGGCGCTCGGCGCGGTGTTCATCGATCAATTGCAGGGAGCGATATTGGGCGCGCCGCTGCCGTTCGGCCAGAGCTTGCTGATCGCCTGGCCGCAGATCGTGGGGCTTATTGCCGCGACGATCATGCTGTTCGTCGCGGCCTATATCGTTTTCCAGCGGCAGGAGATTCGGGCCTAGGCGGCGTTTCCCGCCGTGCTATGGCCGCGCCTCCAGAACCAGGTTGAACGGCGTCTCCGTGGCGCGGCGGAATCGCGAAAAGCCCGCTTCCTCTGCGACTTTTCGGAGCCGCGCTTCGCCGGCCTGCGCCCCGAGCGCGAGCCCCACCTCCTGATCGAGCGAGACGGGCGTACAGATCATCGTTGAGGCCGCGTAATAGATGCGCCCGACCGGATTGAAATTGTCCTCGAGCCGATCATTGGCGAACGGCTCGACCAGCATGACAGTGCCCTCGGACGCGATTGTGCTGCGTACGTGCCGGAGCGCACCCACCGGATCGCCCATGTCGTGCAGACAATCGAAGAAGCAAACGAGATCATAGGCCTGGGCGGGGACCGACTTCGCCGTGGAGACCCCGAACTTCACGCGGTCGCCGAGCCCGGCCGCATTGGCCGCGCGCTGCGCTTCCGTGATCGAGCCCGGATGGTAGTCAAAGCCGAAGAAACGTGATTTCGGGAAGGCTTGCGCCATCAGGATCGTCGATACGCCATGGCCGCAGCCGATATCCGCGATCTTGGCGCCGCGTTTCAATTTTTCGATCACACCGTCGAGCGCGGGCAGCCATTCCTGCACCAGATGATGCTTGTAGCTGGTGCGGAAGAATCGCGCCGTGCCGCAGAACAGACATTCATTGCGCTTGTCCCATCCGACGCCTTTGCCGCTGCGGAACGCTTCGCTGATCAGCGGCTCGTCGCGCAGCGTCGCCGCAACAACATTGCCGACACCCGCCAGGAACACGGGGCTGTCTTCGTCGGCGAATATCGCTGCTTGTTCCGGCTCCATCGAAAATTTCTGGCTTGCCTTGTCGTAGTTGACATAGCCCGACGCCGCCTGCGCGGCGAGCCATTCGCGGACGTAACGCTCCGTCGTGCCTGTCTTTCGCGCAAGTTCCGCCGAGGTCATCGGGCCGCCTTCGGCGAGCGCCCTATAGAGCCCGAGCTTGTCGCCGATCAAAAGCAGCGAGGCGCTCATCGCTGCGCCGATGTCGCCGAGCATCTTGCCGAGAAATGCGTTCAGTTTTTCTTCGTTGAGGGCCGTGGTCATGTCCTCGCCTCCCATCAAGGTGCCCGCTGCGACCGGGTCTCGGATTGTGAAGCAGCCGGCGGGCAGCGTTTTCGTCAAACCGAGAGACCTCGCGAAGTCTGAACAAGAGGGTTTTTCGGGTCAACGGACAAAGGCCGATCTTCGCGGGGGTTTGATGGCGTCACAAATCCCTCTCACGCGGCCGTCATCGCATCTTGATCCCGCCGCGCAATGCTGGCACACGCATGCCCGCATGAATCAGCCCTTGAGACAAGACAATACCGGCACGGCGCGCTCGCCGATTGCCGCCGAAGTCGAACGCCGCCGCACCTTCGCGATCATTTCGCACCCCGACGCCGGCAAGACCACGCTCACCGAAAAACTCCTTCTTTTCGGCGGTGCGATCAATCTCGCCGGGCAGGTGAAGGCGAAACGCGACCGCCGCTCCACGCGTTCGGACTGGATGGCGATCGAGCGCGAGCGCGGGATCTCGGTCGTGACCTCCGTGATGACGTTCGAATACGGCAATCACGTCTTCAATCTGCTCGACACGCCCGGCCACGAGGACTTTTCCGAGGACACCTATCGAACGCTTACCGCGGTCGATAGCGCCGTCATGGTGATCGACGCCGCGAAGGGCATCGAGGCGCGCACGCGCAAACTCTTTGAAGTCTGTCGCCTGCGCGATATCCCCATCGTCACCTTCATCAACAAGATGGATCGCGAGAGCCGCGATCCGTTCGATCTCCTGGACGAGATCGAAAAGACGCTCGCGCTCGACACCGCGCCCATGACCTGGCCGATCGGTCGCGGGCGCGATTTCGCCGGCACCTACGATTTGAACGCGAAGGCCGTCCGCCTGATGGAAGAGGACGGAAAGACGAACGAGCTGCGCAAGATGAGCGTCGAGGAGATCGCGAGTGCGCGGCCTGCGATCGAGCCGAATGCGCTTTCGGAAGAACTCGCGCTGGTGCGGGAAGCATGCAAGAAATTCGACCTCGCTTCGTTCCTCGAAGGGCATCTCACGCCCGTCTTTTTCGGCTCGGCGCTGAAGAATTTTGGCGTGAAGGATTTGCTCGACGCCATCGGTGGCTCGGCGCCGCCGCCGCGCGCGCAGGTCGCCGATACGCGCACCGTTGCCGCCGAAGAGCCGAAATTGACGGCCTTCGTGTTCAAGATCCAGGCGAATATGGATCCGAACCATCGCGACCGCATTGCCTTCGCGCGGCTCTGCTCCGGCAAGCTCACGCGCGGCATGAAAGTCAAGCAGACGCGCACCGGAAAGCAGATGAGCCTGAACGCGCCGCAATTCTTCTTCGCGCAGGATCGCTCGGTCGCCGACGAAGCCTATGCCGGCGACGTGGTCGGTATTCCCAACCACGGCGTTCTCCGCATCGGCGATACGCTCACCGAAGGCGAGCAGCTCACTTTCATTGGTGTCCCGAGCTTTGCGCCCGAGATCATCCGCCGCACCAAGCTGGGCGACGCGATGAAAGCGAAGAAGCTGAAGACTGCGCTCCAGCAAATGGCGGAGGAGGGCGTGGTGCAAATCTTCAATCCGCAGGACGGCTCGCCCGCCTTGGTCGGCGTTGTCGGCCCGTTGCAGCTCGATGTGCTGAAGGCGCGGCTTTCCGCCGAATACAATATCGAGGTGTCGTTCGAGCAGAGCGAATTCCAGCTCGCACGCTGGATTTCCGGCGAGGACAAGAAAAAAGTGGACGAATTCGTGAACGGAAAATCGTCTTCCATCGCGGCCGATCTTGACGGCGATCTCGTCTTTCTCGCGAAGAGCCAGTTCGACCTCGACTACACGCGCGACCGCGCGCCGGGGGTGGAGTTCACGGATGTGAAGGACGTGAAGGGGAAAAAGTAGTCAGGATGGATTTGGTGCATCCTCATCCTGAGCTGCGAGCAGCGAAGCTGCGAGCCTCGAAGGATCCATCTGGGATGCTCGGGCCTCGTCCTTCGAGACGGCCGCTAATGCGGCCTCCTCAGAGGTTGGCCGAAAATGCGAGCAATATCTTCAGAGACTTTCTAATCGCCTGAAATGAATCTTTTTTCGTCATGGCCGGGCTTGTCACCCAAGTCGGGTTTACCCGACTTGGGCTTTTTAAATCTAGCGAACTCGGGCAAGCCCGAGTTCGCGTG